>Ga0315912_10000354_pt1 | contig 91523 bp, 72 predicted proteins | sample VfabasoilMG_FD_204469 | JGI IMG/M metagenome (GOLD analysis project Ga0315912, IMG submission 204469) | Garden soil microbial communities collected in Santa Monica, California, United States - V. faba soil | ecosystem: Environmental > Terrestrial > Soil > Garden | place: USA: California... | reverse complement strand
AATCGTCATCGAAGCCTCACGCTGCGTCCCATCGCCGGAAGGACTCCACGTCGGCGGCCCCTTGTGCGGCGTCGAACCGAATGCCGAGAATCCAGGTATCGAATCCAGCGCGCGATGGTTTGGCGGCACAGCGCGCGACCGTGGCCTCGCCGTTCCAGGTGTGCCCGGGCACGAACATGGACAGTTCGATCTTGGCGCCCGGGTCGAGCGGCCTCGGCGCCTGCACGCTGAGGCCGGTGTCACTCAGGTCCCGAAGCGTGGTGACAAAGGTCCCGCCGTTGAATCTCAGCCGCACCGGCACCCGAACGACTTGCCGGCGAGCGCGCGCGCGCACGCGGGCCAACGCGCGGGCCATGCGCCGCCACTGCCGAATCATCCAGGCCGGCTCGGACAACCCGTCGAACAGATCAGGAACCACGACGCTGAAGACCGTGTCGTTGATCAGGTCCACGTCGGCGGTCGTCAGGCCGACGAACTGAATGCCGTAGCGGTGCCAGCCGTCGCTTTGGAGGCCTTGTTCGCTCACGACCTCACCCAGCCAGTCCACGGACCGCTGGCCAAAGTGCAAACGCAGAGGCACACGCTCACCGACCGTGAGCCGATCCGGCCACAGCAGCGAGCACCCTTGATCGGAAATGTCCGCGGTGACGCCGATGCGGTCGGATGGCCGCCCAGGTCGACGCTCTTCAACGGCGAAGTTCGCCCTGAAACGGCACCCCGCCCGCTTCTCCGCCGGGCGGCCGCCGATCCTGAGCACGGCGTACATCAGCGCTCCGTTATAGAGCGTCCAGAAGATCGCCATCCCGGCGCCGAACCGGTCGTCGCGTACGCCGAATCCCAGGCCCATCAGGCTCCACGAAATGGCGAGCGTGCTGAAACCCAACAAGATCAAATGCGGCAGGATCGGACCGAGATCCTGGCCGCCGCTGCCTCGTTTGCTCGTCACCTCGAAGCGCCCAGGTTTGCCGCGGCCGACGAGGGCGCGTTTGACGGCTCGGAGGAGTGTGAAGAACGACACCATGTTGAACAGTTCGTCCATCAGGAGCCGGCCCTTGCCGCGGCTCACGATTTGGTACGACCCGATCAGCGTGGCGAGAAACGCCAGGTAGATCAGGACGAACGTCCGATCGAAGTTCGCAATCGGGAACGTTCCTGAAAACAGCATCCACGGCGGCGCGAGGTAGTAGATGAGTTTGGGCAATCCGATCGTCCAGTGATACAGCGAGGCAAAGTACGAGATGCGCTGGTTCAGGCTGAGGCCCGGTTTGGTCAGGGGATTGGCGAGCGTCGCCGCGTTCAGGTTGCCTTCTGCCCAGCGGAGACGCTGAACCGCGTAGGCCTTCAGGTCAAACGGCGCGAGGCCGGTGACCAGCAGCTCGTTCAGGTAGACCGACTTCCAGCCTTCCGAGTGCAGGACGACAGACGTGTGCAGGTCCTCGGTGATGGTGCCGGTCATGATGCCGCCGTGCGGCTCCAGCGCCTTACGGCGGAGTACGGCGCCGGTGCCGCAGAAGAATGCCGCGTTCCAGTTGTCCTTGCCGGGCATCACCAGGTTGAAGAAGGAGTCCTGCTCGCCGTACATCCGGCGAGATTTCCAGCTCACGCTGTGCTGCACCGAGTCCAGGTTGTGGTACTGCTGCGGCACCTGTACGAGCGCCACTTTGACGTCGCGAAAGAATCCGAGCGTGCGCTCGAGAAAATCCGGACGGGGCACATGGTCGGCGTCGAACGTCGCGATGAAGTCGGCCGTCGTGCGCATGAACGCGTTGTTCCAGTTACCCGCCTTGGCGTGCGCGTTGTCCGTGCGCGTGACGTAGTGACACCCGAGTTCGGCCGCGAGCGCACGGACGGCCGGGCGTCGTCCATCGTCGAGCACATACGTATTGTGGGGATACCGCAATGCCACGGCGGCTCGCAGCGTCTGGCGCAGCAGATCAACATCCTCGTTGTACGTCGTGACGAACACGTCTACGGTCTGATTGGGTTCCGGCGCGACCACGCGCCGCGCACGCCGGCGCCAGACCTGGTGAAAGTACAGAAAGAGGGAAACAAAGCCGTGCAACTCCGCGAAATAGACCAGCAGGGAGAAGCCCAGCGCGTCGATATTGATCGTGTAGGCCGCGCGATACCACAGGTAGGCCGCATAGACCGCGAGGGCGAACACGGATACGACTGCCGAGATGGCCTGCTGCCCGCGCCCGTCGAGGTCGACGAGCGTCGAGTCCGCATTGAACGGCGCGTCGACTGGAGTGGAGGCGTGAACTGCGACGGTCGGATCCTGAGTCTCGGGCATGGCCGGGCCCTCACTTGAGCAAGGCCAGTGCCATCGTTCCGACGAAAAACGCCAGCGATTGCCAATATAGTCGCCGCGTCCTGGTCGCGTCGGCCGCGGGCAGACACGGATTCGTTTCAGGCTGACAGTCTTGTAATCCGGGCCGATTCAGGAGAACTCGGGCGCGGTCTCAAAAATATCGAGACGAGGCACTCGTCACGAAAGGTGCGTCAAGAAGAATAGAGGTCGCCGTAGGCCCGGTGAATGGCGTCCGCGCCGAAATGCGTACGCACCAAATCCAGCGTCCTTGGTTTGACCCGTCTCGGCGTCGCGATGGCCTCCATCAGGGCGCGCGTCAGGCCGTCCACATCCGTCTTCGGGACCACACGCACATCGTCTTCAAACAGCGCGTGGAGTTCGACGCCGCCCGGGTGATCGGCCGAGACGACCGGTGTGCCCGATGCCAGGGCCTCGACCGCGACCGTCGGCAGGGCTTCGAGTAGCGAAGGCAGCGCAAAGACGTCGGCGACGGCCGCGTAGCGTGCCACGACGTCGTTGTCGACGAGGCCGGCGAACGTCACACGATCGGCGACTCCCAGATCGCTGGCCTGTTGCTCGAGCTCGTCTTTGAGCGTGCCGGTGCCACAGATCACAAGGCGCACATCGCGGCGATCGCGTGCCACGCGGGCGAACGCGTCGATGAGAAACCGCTGTCCCGCGAGTTCGTGCAGGCGCTTTACGTTCAGCACGACGTGAGGCTCGGCGATGCCGAGTCCCGACCGCCACGCGGCGCGCGTGGCCTCGTCACGTGGTGCAAACGATGCGGCGATCGACGGATACACGACCGACAGCCCCGGCCGATCGAGGCCCAGCCCGATCGCATGCTCCATCAGCTTGCGACTGTAGAACGTCACCGCTCGCGCGCGATGGTAGGCGCGGGTGAACGGATCGACGGGCCACCGCTTCCGGTAGTGCCAGATTTCAGTGCCGTACAGCGTGAGGAGATAGGGAATCTTACGCCGCGCCGCCCACGCGGCTGCGACCTCGACGATAAGACCGTTGCTGTGCAGATGGAGCAGATCGGACCCGGCGGCTGCCTCATCGAGCGCGCGATTGATGAGCCGCGCCTGACGAAGCGTGTCGAGCCGGAGCATTCGTTCGATGGCCGACGGCGCCGGTTTGCGGGGAAGCCTGACGACCCGGCCGAACGGCAGCGCCTGCGCGACTCGACCCTGCGCGGGCTCGTGCGAGACCAGCGTGACTTCGTCGCCGCGCGCGTGTCCCCAGGCCGCCAAATCCGCCGGCAGCAGCGCGTTCGCCGCCTGGTCGGGCGGCAAATGCGGCGACACGTGACAGACGCGCATGGACCCGCTCAGGCCGACGCCCGTTCCGTGCGGCGGATGCCGCCCGTCAGGCGCGCGCGATACCCCTCGAACGTCAGCGGCTCGGCAGACAGGTCTTTGGTCGCGTAGGTCAGGACCCGGCCGAGCCGTTCGTAAAACGCATCGAGCTCGCCCTGCGTCCGGTTGTACGGGCTGCCGCCCACGATGGCCTCGCTCGAGTGAAAGAGAAGATTGAGAATCGGCGCGCCGCGATGCACCAGCTGCCGCGCAAGCGCGATCATGTCTTCCGCCGAACTGTACGACGGCCGTAGCCACCGCACATTGGCGATGCGCGCCAGTCTGAGGATGCGTTTCGTCGTGTACGGCCACGGCGCACGCGCGTACCAGCGCTCGACGATGGCCGGAACGCGACGATTGAGCGCGGCCGAAATCGGCAGTTCCAGCACGTTGCTTGACCCCGCCTTCGTCGCATCGTCGTAGGACAAGAAGTACGGCGTCAGGGGCGTGCCGACAAAGTCGGGACCGCCCTTGTGCGCCTCGTAGAAGAGCGGCGCCACCGATGAGTCGATCAAATAGCCCGCGCGTTCGAGGGACGACACGTGCGCTGCCGAGAAACCGAAGCGGCCGGATCGGTACGAGACTGGGCGCACACCGGTGTTCGTGATGATGGCCTCGGTGAGCGACGCCAGTTGTGCGTCGAATTGCTCGATCGGCAGCGACAATGCGTAGGGATGACGGTCCACGTCTTCCGGGCTGAACGGCGGCGTTTCCCAGGCGTGATGGTGCGCGCCGATCTCGGTGTCGCCTCGCGCACAGAGATCGCGCAGCACGGCGGCCGAGCGTGCATCAGTCGCCACCGGATGCGTGATCACGTAGGTGGGCCGCACGCCGTGGCGCGCGAAAAAATCGTGCAGGCGGCCGAGCGCGTAGATGTTCTCGAAGGTCTGGTGCCGGCGGGCGCGCGCGTCCCACTGGTTGTCGCCTTCCGTGTCGATCGCGACGAGCAGGGCCGGCCGGCGCGTGGCGGTGATCGCGGTCATCGGTCCTGATCCGAGTCGCCGAGCGTGACGTGCCACCGGCTGGTGTCCTTGTAATAGCCGGCGGGCACGTCGATGGCGTTGATCTTCGCGACAAACTCCATCGTGGACTTGACCGAGTAGTAGCCCGACTTGCGCAATTGCTTGCGGAACGCCTCGTGAATGGAAAACGTCCGGATCTTGTCGGAATCGGCCGCGCGCGCTTCGCGGTCGATCCAGCGCAGCAAGGTCTGTAGCGCGCTCGGATCGTCCGGGTCTGCGAAGAAGTCCACGAGCAACGTCACGCGCCCGCGCGGTTCCTGCACGTGCCGGTAGACGACATATCCCGCGATCTCCGGGCCGCGCTCGAGCACACCGACGGAGTACCGGACATGCGGCGGATGGATGTACTTCCAGTTGAGGTACACCGCATCGCGGCGGACGGCGAACGCAAAGCGGCTCTTGACGCTCTCCCAGAAGCGGGTAAAACGATCGTCGAACTGGCGGACGATGCGCACCTCGCCATCGAGCGGCCGCGATCGCGATACCAGGCGAATCCAGGGCAGTGTGACGTACGAGACAAATCGGTTGACCGCCACGGGCCATTGCGGCCGCCGGAGTGCCCGGCGGCTCAGCGGCTTCACGAGGCACGGCACGGGACCAGGGTCGGGCCAGTCGAGTTTCTGAAACAGTTTGTAGGACGAGTCCGACAGGCCCAGTCCGAGCGACGCGCCGACGTTGCGATCCCACGTGCGGAACAGTTGATCGCCGAGGCCTTGCCGCTGCCGTTCGGGCGCCACCATCACGTCCATGCCCCAGGCGGCATTGATTTCATGGCCGTTGACGCCGATCTTCACCGGCATGCAGGCGTATTGACCGACGATCGCGCCGCCTTCGCGCGCGACCCAGATGAGTGGACCCGCAGGCGGGACCCCGGGGTTGAGCCGATACTGCCAGTCCCAGCGCAGCCGGTTGGCGTTGGCCATGTCGGCTCCGAACACGCGACGATAGAGCGCCTCGATGAGGCGCTTGTCGTCGGGCCGGTAGCGATCGATTTCTGCCATCCTGCGAGTCTTCCCGTCGCCGGCCGCCTAGGCCGGCGCGAGGACGTACTCCATGTTACTAATCAGCGCGTTCTGCGTCAGGGGCGTGTTCCCGAGCCAGCGGCCAATCGGCTTCGGCATGCGCTTCACCGTGCTGGTCATGTGCAATTCTTCGCGGACCACGGCCAGGCCGGCGCCCGCGATCTGATCCCGTAATCGGCGGACGGTCACGAGTTCCAGCAGGTCGTCGTGCTTGGCAATGCCGTTGCGAGCGTCGCGAATGAACGAATTCTCGTGCGCCGGTTCCTTAAGGACACCGGGCGCGTGACGCGCGAGCCATCGGAACGTGCGAAACGCAATCGGCCGGCCGAACAGCAGATGCAGCGGCACCGGCACTTTCAGTCGCGGAAGATGCGCACCGGCAAACGACAGATACGGCGCCGTGGACAGGAACAGCCGCCCGTCCTTTTTCAACACACGCCGGCATTCGCGCAAGTACAGCGGCGCATCCGCGACGTGCTCGATCACCGCGTGGGAGAGCACGAGATCGAAGACGCCCGCGGCAAACGGCAGCGCCATGCCGTCGGCGCGCGCGAAATGCAGCTGCTTCAGGCCGCGCTCGCGCGCCAGCCGCACACCGGCCTGGCCGAATCGATCGATGGGATCGATGCCGACGACTTCATCCGCATGCTCAGCGAGAGACAGCGGCATGCCGCCGCCTCCGCAGCCCGCGTCGAGGACGCGGCCATGAATCGCGACGCCGGCACGCTCGAGAAAGGCGATGACCTTCGCGCTTCGGTAGTATTCGAAGAGCGCGTAATCGTATTCCGATCGGAATCGGCGGTCCGCGTGGGCCTTGATCTGGTTGTCGCTAATCTCGCGCACGAGGCATTCCTGATACGGGTACAGATGCGGAGGCGGCGCCCGGGCGCTTGTCAATCAGCACGGCTCGATGCACGCCGCATTTTTCGTCCACGGCGAACGTGGCGATGGTCTGACGATTGGGATAGCGCGCGAGGATCTCCGGGATCAATCCCGACCCGCGCTGGCTTTCGCATCCGATTTCCGGCAAATCGTACGTCAGTATATAGCGCGCATCGTCGCGATCGAATCGGTCGGCGTAGTTCCCGAAACCGTTGCCGACGAAGATCGGGCGGATCTGATTGTCGAGCGCCAGGCCGTTCGCGAGCTTGCCGTGCACCAGCGTGCCCGGCGGTAACAGCCCGCCGAGATCGACGGACGCCTGATAAGTCAGCTCACCGCGGTTCGCGGCCCAGCGACCGTAGAGACCCAGGTTCCACACGGCCGAAGCCGCGACCAACACCGCAGCTGCGGTCGCCGAGATCCGCATGCCGGCCATCCAGCCCACAGCGCGCCGCCACCACACGAAGAGCATCAATGCGGCGACGGCCGACAGCCCGGCCGAGATTCGGACGGTCGATTTGTACATGCCTGCCGCGACCTCGTCCGGGAACGCGGTTCGAACCATGGTTCCCGCGACCAGATAACCGATGACCAGGACGAAGGGCAGGGCGAGGACTCGCACTCTGATCGGCGTGGACACCAGGCCAGGTGGTAGCCACGGCGCACCGGAGCCGGCCAAGGTGGCTGCCAGCGCGATGAGCGCGGGCGTCAGCATCATGTAGTACCGTTCGTCGCCCGAATCGTGGACGGCGAGTTCGAGCAGGCCCAGCACGATCCAGAGCACTAGCAGCCGCTCGGCCGGCCTGGCCCGGCGCCAGCGCGCAAGAAGGCCGGCCATCGCGATCGCGGCGCCGACCAGCTCCAGCCGCATGCGGGACAGGAAGTCGTTCGCGACCGGCAGCCACGACGCGCGATCCTGGAAATCCCTCAGCGCGTAGCTCGGCTTCCGCTCGACGCTCATTTGCACGTTGTAGAACCAGTAGTCCGACCAGTGCGGCCACACGAACATCGCGCCAATCACGCCTCCGGCCACCGCGAGGCCGGTGAGTGTCAGCCACGCCGTCCGCTCGTCGTTCCTGGGCGGCTCAGGCATCCCCATCCGCGTGCGCAGATTCGGGAGACGAGCCAGGGCGATGGTGGCGACCGCGTCTGCCACGATCGCCGCGGCAAAAAAAGCCGCAGAGGCTTTCGTGAACCACGCCAATGCCGCCGCCACGCCGGCCACGAATCCCCAGGCTGCGCGACGGCTGCCCATGGAGTAGGCCGCCCAGGCGACGACGATGAAGCCGATCATCGTGGATTCCATGAGCGCCGCCCGATTCCACATCACCCATGCGTAGTTCGTCGCGAGGAGCGCGCCGCCGATCAAAGCGGCCCGTCGGCCAGTCACCGCAGACAGTCCCGCCATCAACAGCACGATAGCGACGAGTCCCGAGGCGACGGGCACCGTTCGCGCCTGCCAGAGGCCCACGCCGAACGTGCGAAAGGCGCCGTACTCGAGCGCGGTGAAGACCGGCGCGATGTAGAGGGGATTCCATTTGTCGGTCGTCCATTGGCCCCACAACGCCTTATTGCGCGCGTTGTGCGTCCACGCACCTTCGTCGTCCCAGACGATGCCTGGTGCGCCAACGGGCGGATCGGCGCGCAGCCAAACCATGCGCAGAGTGCCACCGAGTATGAGAATGGCGAGTGCGGCGATCAGATAGCGGCGTGTGGACATCTCAGCCCTTCCGCCGCCACACCGCGTAAACGTCGTCTTCGTAGTCGGGCGCGTATCCCGATTCGAGCCACGCACGGAGCGCCGGGTTATCCAGGAAGAAACGGATCGAGTCCGGTGTTTCTTTCTCTCCGAGACCCCAATCGTGTTTCTGCAGGGCGACGATGGCGGGTTGGGTGCGCGTGAGATCGTCGAGCAGTCCGGCCGAGCCATAGCCGGGCCGGCCGGCTTCGAATTCGATGACGACGGGCCGGCTCCAGAAAAAGCGCGAGGCGCTGACGCGCCCGGCTCGCACGAGGACGCCGCCGCCTGAGAATCCGAACACGTAGATGCGATCGGACGGAGCGGTCATCGCGTCGGCGCGGGCGGCGAGGCGCTCGACCGCCAGCGGCGAGAATTTTCCGCCTTCGTTGCGATCGAAGCGCGCGAGATACGTTTCCCGCGGCGTCTCGCCCCTCATGTATCGCAGATCGGCCGCGATGTTCTGAGCGGTCTGCGGCAGGCCGAACAGGCGCGGCTGATACACGGACGTTTTTTCCACGCCGACCCGCCACAGACCCGCGAAAAGCAGAACAGCCACGCCAACGCCGATGACACGAGCCTCCTGTCGCGCGCGCCAAACCGCGGCCAGGCCTGCAGAGGCCGCCAGCGCGAGCGCCGGCGCAGCCTGCAGAAAATATTGCGGCAGCCCGCGGCGGCCGTTTAGCGCGATCGAGAAGATCGCGGCGGCAATCCAGGCGCATGCGACAAGGCTGGTTCGACTGGCGCGTGCGTACGCCAGCACGAGAACTGCGCCCAGCAGTCCCACGAACCATAAGCCGTCCGCGTAGGCGCGGTCGACCGGCATCGTGACGAGATACGTGAGCGCATCCCAAGGTCCCGCGTACGTCTCACCCGAGTACCGCAGGTTGTAGCCGATCGTGGCCAGCCATAAGTCGATGAACGCGCCGGACGCCATGAAGTAGCCCAGGAAGATTGCGCTGAGGCCGAGCGCGCCGGCCGTGATCCAGGCGGCGGACACAAGAAATCTTCGCGGGCTGCCGGCGATGTCGCCAGGCCACGCGACGGCCAGAGCGATCGGCAACGCGAACAGAAGGGCGTTGTATTTCAGCCAGCACGCCAGTGCCAGGGACACGCCGGTCGCGACCAGGTGCCACGGGCGCGGGGATCTTCGCCAGGCCAACAGGAGCGCACCTGTAATCGCGAGGCCAATGAACGTCTCGCACTGGGCGCGAAAATTCATGCCGCCCAGGCGCTGGATTCCCGGATCGCCGAGGACGAGCAACACGGCCGCCGCACCTTCGCCCACGTGCCCGCCGAACATCCGCCGGCCGAGCAGGACCAGCAACCCGGCTCCGATCGCTGCCGCGGTGAAATCCGCCACGCCGACCAGCCTCTCGACCGGTGTCACCTGCAGGAAGGCCGCATACACGAAGAAGATCGCCGGCGGTTTCTGCTCCCAGGCATCGCGATACGGCACGTCGCCGGCGGTGACGCGCTGGGCGATGTAGGTATACAGATTCTGGTCGCCGCCGGCCGGGCGCACGACGGCCGGCAGGCGAAGCGCCAGCAGCAGGACCAGCAGCACGGTCCAAGCCCAGGTTTTCGACGTTCGTGCCGGTGGATCGAGTGTCATCCGTCAGGGGCGTGAGGCTTGAATTATAGTTCCCGAGTGACTTCGCCTTCGCGAGCCGACCTGACGGTCGTGATTCCTACCTACAACGAGCGGGACCGCCTGGCGGAACTCGTCCATCGCCTCTTTGACGGCGCCAAGACCTACGGCATTGATCTGGAGGTCGTCATCGTCGACGACAACTCTCCGGACGGTACCGGGCAGATTGCCGATGAGCTGGCGCAGGCGCACCGCGTGCAGGTCGTCCATCGGACCGGCAAGCTCGGCCTGGGCACGGCGGTGGTCGCGGGTTTTGCGCTGGCGACGGCCGACACCGTGGGCGTCATGGACGCGGATTTCAGCCATCCGCCGGCGTTGTTGCCGAGGATGTTCGCCGCGTTCAAGCGCACCAACGCCGACGTTCTGGTGGCCAGTCGTTATGTGCCGGGTGGCAGCACGCCGAACTGGCCGTTTTCACGCCGCTTCATGTCGCGCAGCGCGTGTCTGCTCGCGCGCGGCCTGTCGCCGATTCGTGACGCCGCGTCGGGCTACTTTCTGATTCGACGCGACATCGCTCGCCGCGTCACGATCAAGGCCGGCGGCTTCAAGATTTGCCTCGAGCTCATCGTCCGCGCCTGGCCGACGGTGCTGGTCGAACTGCCGTATCAGTTCGACGATCGCGAACAGGGCGAGAGCAAGATGAGCAAGCGGGAGGCCGCGGGCTACCTGCTGCAGCTGAAGGATCTGTACTTGTTGCGGTGGAGCCGCTTCAATCGGCCGGCGCGGACCTACCGCCGGTTGTCGGTCGCGGAAGTGGAGCAGCTGGAGGTGAGAGGCGAGCGGTCAGAGTTCAGGTGAGGCCTCTAACTTCTGACTTCTGACTTCTGACCTCTGACTTCCGGTTGCGCCGCGTGCGTCACGGGCGTGCCGAAGATCACGCGCGATCCGACATGCCATGCGAGATTCCACTTGGTCGAGGCGAGTCGCAGAATGTCGCCGGCGTGCCGCGCGACGTACCCCGGACGCAGATAGAACCGCCGCTTGGCGCGATTGATGGCGTCCAGCACGATCGGCTCATCGAGCCCATTCCCGCGCATCTGGTAGTAGGAGTATTCCATGCGTGACCAGTCTTCGCTGGCCAACCAGCCTTCGCGCTTGGCCTTCGCATAGAGATCCGTGCCGGGGTACGGCACCGCGGGGTAGAAATTCGCGAAATCGGGATCAAGTCCGATCGCGTAATCGATAGTCTTCTCGAGCGACTCTTTCGTATCGCCGGGATAACCGAGGATGAAGAACCCGAAAGACCTGATGCCCGCGGCACGCATGTTGACGAGCGCGGCCCTGATTTTCTGGCCTTCGAGGCGCTTCATCATGTCCTTGCGCGTGTCTTCGGACTCCGTCTCGATGCCCAGCGCCAGCATCCAGCATCCGGCCTGGCGCAGGCGCTTCACAAAGACCGGATCGGTCAGGTTGTCCGCGCGGGCGTTGCCGAACCACTGCACCGGCAATTTACGCGCGATGAGTTCGTCGCAGAACGCGCCGAAGGTCTTCACGTTCAGGGTGACGGTATCGCCCCACAGATAGAAGAACTTCAAACCGAACTCGCGATAGCCGCGCTCCATCTCGTCCACGAGTTCCTTGGCGGACCGTTCGCGGAACTTGTGCCCCTGATGGATCGGCGCGACGCAGAAATCACACGAGTACGGGCACCCGCGCGAGGTCTCGACAATCACGTACGACTGATTGACCAGCGGCAGCTTATACAGCGACAGGTCGAGCAGATCCCAAGCGGGAAACGGGGCCGTCAAGAAACCGGTGAACGTGCCCTGCGCCTGGTGCGCGACGACGGCGCCGTTGCGGCGGAAGGTCAGATTCGGAATCGACTGCAGGTTCTCCAACGACGGCATCGTGGCGAGTGCAATCAAGCCGTCCTCCGGCTCGCCGACGAACATGCCGTCCACGGCCGGCGCGCGTTCCATCGATTCCGCCGGCGTGCAGGAGACGTGCGGACCGAATGAGAACAGCGGTGCGTTGTACCGGGCCTTGAGCCTGGCCATTTCGACCACGTCCGCGTCGATGGTCGGCGTGGTGCTCGGGAAGATGATGAGTGTCGGGACAAAACCCTCGGCATCGAGCTTGGCGATCAGGTCGTCCACCGACTGACCTGCGGCCGTGAGGTCGACCAGCCGGACGGCGCACTGCCGGTCTCGCAGCATGGCGGCGACCAGGGCCAGCGTGTACGGCGGCTTGGTCGTGCCAAGCACCTCTTCGCGCTCCTGGCAGCGGCCCTGGCGCGTGAACGCAATGCCGCCGATGAGCGGTGGATTTACGAGCAGGGTACGGGTGCCTAGCATCATCTTTTCTTTATTGCGTTTGGGGCCCCACCCCCAAACACGGCTCGCGGCTCTTCGCCGCTCGCTTCGCTCAGCGCCGCGGCCACGCCGCCGGCTTCGCGGTTAGTTCGCGCCGAGCGTGGCCATCTCCGAATCGGCCGGGATGGCCTCCGGTGCGCCCGCAGGTGCGGCGGAGAGCTCAACTTTACAGCAGCGGCGGCAGACAGGGAACAGTTGTTCTTCGACCAGCTTCTTGCGAAGCGCGACGTACTTTTCGCCAGTCCAGACTTCTTCCAGCGTTTGCGTCGTCAAATCGCCCACTTCGACGCGGATGAATGGACAGAAGTAGGCCTTGCCGCTGAACGAGACGCGCGCGTAGAGAAACGGGTAGAGGCAGCGGCCGTCGAGTGGCGCGCCCGGCGTGTAGTAGTTGTGAATGATCGACGGCTTGACCTTCGGCCGCATGTCGAAGCGAATGCCGCGTTCACGACACTTGGCGATGAGTGCCTCGACCTGCTTCTGCACGCGGGCCCCGTCCAGACCCGGATCGGGCGTCACAAACGTCGAGATGGCGTCCGGGCCGCTGGCGCCGGTGAGGCGCACCGTTTCCGCGACTTCTTCCGGCGTGCTGAACATCAGATGGTTCAGGCCGATCGCATCCACGCCCAGTTCCTGCGCGACGTCCACCATCTGATCGAGCGCTTCGAGTGTCTCGTGCGCCACAGTGGTGTTGATACTCACGCGGAGCGGCGCGTGCTTGCGCCGCGCGGCCTCCTGGAGGTTGCGCAGACCGGCGGCCGTCCGCTCGAACGTGCCTTTCACGCCGCGCGCCTTGTCATGCATCTCGCCCGGGCCGTCGATCGACACGCTGATGTGTTTGAGAAAACCCTTGGCCGCCAGGTCCGCTAACGCTTCCGCGCGTTCAGGATTGATGATGGTGCCGTTGGTCGTGAGATATCCGCAGACGTAGCCCTTCTGCTGGAAGACCTCCATCACGCTCAGGATGTCCTTGCGCATGAAGATCTCGCCGCCGGTCAGGCTGACCTGGAGTCCTTGCTGATCGGGAAACGCGCGCGTGAGCATGTCGAGCGGCATTTCCTCGCGCCACTCGCCCTCAATGTTCAGCAGCGCGCCGACATAGCAGAACTCGCACGTCAGATTGCACCGCATCGTCGCTTCGTACACGACGCCGGCCGGCAGCCGTCCGGCATGCCCATCCCGCTTCTGGACAAAATCTCCGACGCGGCCTTCGTACCGATGCTTGCGATATTTGGCCAGCAGGCCCGTAATGGCCGGGACCCGCCGCGCGCGCTGGGCGACGGCTTCCCGCAGCCGGGGAACGAATTTCATTCAACAAACATTGTACAGGGCTTGCCCGCCGAAGCACGAAGCGCGAAGGTGGCCCGCGCAACTCAAAAATGATGGCGGTGTCCGACGAGGCCCTATTGGGCCTTGCGCCGGCTGAATCGCGCGAGCGCGAGCAGGCCCCCGCCGAGCAGGAACAGTGTCGCTGGCTCCGGGACTGCCACGGGTGAGATTTCGGCGACGGTGGAGACGGCGCCGGTTCCGGACTCCCCTCGAGGTGCCTCCGCCAGCGCATAACCCGCAGTTGAGCCGGGTTTCTCCTCTGTTGTCGATTCGGCTGGAGGGGCCGCGCTGGTGCTGGCCGACCCCGCAGTCCTTTCGACGCCGGCTGTCTTGTCCGCGACCGTGGTATCGGTTGTTGTGCTGGCCAATTCGCCGTTAGTACCAGGCGCGCCAACCAGCACGGAGGTGTCCGGCGGCGTTCCCGCTGCGGCTGTCGTCATGGCCGTGAAATCCGCGAGTGCCATCCTCGAGCCCCCAGCCGCCGAGCCGGCCGCGTTTAGCGCCGGGTCCAGGCTGACGACGCCTTCAAGGAGTTCGACAGCATCGGTCTCATCAGATTCACCGGTGTAGGCATCGACGTCTTGCAATGAGCCAGGCAGGGTCTCGGTAAATTGAGTCAATCGGTCTAATGCCACGCCATCCACTTCGGCGAGCGTCCCGGATCCGCTGAGGCGAGTGTCCTCGGGCTGAGGAAGCGCAGCGGCTTCGGCGGGCGCTTCGGCAGCGTCGGGCGGAAGCCAGCCGAGATCTTGTAGGACATCAATCGCATGGGGCGCAACTTCCACGGCCGTGGCTGAAAAAAGCAGTATCGCGACGAGAATGGCCAAGCGCGTGGACCAGCGGTGACGGAGGCGCAGCAGGGGATTCATGGAGCCAGACTAGTTGGCTCACTCCGGCCTGTCTGTTCGTTAGGGTACACATCGCAAATTTTGCCGCGGCGGTCGCCGGAAGGCTCCGAATCCGGAGACCCCTCGGCTAGGGCCGTCGCGGCTTCAGATAGAACACGGCCACCGAGGCCAGCCCCATCGCGAACGGCAAACCGGCGTAGTTCTTGATTCCCTCGTGGTCGAGGAATTCGCACATCATCCAGTACGAATTGGCCGAGATCCAGAAACAGATCGCGAGGTTGATCCAGAAGGCGTCTTCAGCGGCTGAGCGGACCGTCAGGTACACCGCAACCGTAATCGTTGGCAGGATCATGATGGTGCCCAGGACCTTCCACTCCAGCATCCAGCAGGTGTCTTTGAGCAGCCAGAGCAGTACATGGACGTTATCGAAGCGTGAGGTCATTGGCTCCTGATCCTTCCATTCGAGTAATAGAATCGCGCCGCGCCACCAGCAGCGTCGCTGAGCGTGAGGCGGAACAACTGTGTCGAGCCCTCGCCGGAAATCTCCAGACGTCCGATCGCAGTCTCGATGGTCCGTGACAGACCGCGAGGCACCTCGATCTCGAACGTGCTCAGGTCCGTGGAGGCCATGATGTTGCCTTGGTAGTCAGGCACGCGCAGTTCAATCACGCCGGCTGAGGTTGTGGCCACGTGGACTTGGGCATCGGTGCCGACTATGCGGAGCAACGAGGCGAAGGATTTCGGCGAGCACCCTGTGAGCACGTCAAATGCTTCGTAGTAGAGATTGGCGTACACGCCGCCGATGCCAACAGGTGCGGTCAGCAAGACGACGTCTTTCGAACCGCAGGGTTCCAGGGCAGAGGCCATGAGGAGAATGCCATCGCGCGTCATGTCCGATCCCGTGCGCCACGCGCGCCCCATGTGCAGCAGTTGCGTCGTCGAAACCACGAGCGCGATCGCCAGAAAGGCGAGAGCGGCGACGCGGCTCGTGCCGCGCGGTGTTTGCTGCACCAACCAGCCCGCAAGCAGCGACACGCCGGCGGACGCGAGATAGAGATAGCGCAACCCGCCAGGCATCGACGAGACAGGCAGCAGCGCGGCCACAACGAACAGCGCCAGAAACACCACGCCGGTGTGACGAATGATCGTCCGTCCATAGCCGGCCAGCATCGCGAGGCCGCCACACACCACGACGAAGCCGGGAAGGGCATCACGCATGGCCACTGTCGCGAACCACTCCGGAGGAGGCGACGGAACGATGATCGGGCTGATCAGATAGAACGCCGCGTAGGCCGCGAAGCCGAGCGCCTTTGCCGCGGAGACGGCCGTCACCGGCCACCAGAGCAACGCCACCATCGCCACAGCGACGGCCGCCGCGACCGGCCACGATAGATGCAGATGCGGCGGCATGCTGCGATCGCGCCTCCTCGCCAACTGAAGCAGCATGAACAGCATCGCGGCCATGCCGATCAGCTTTGGCAGACGCCGGCTGCCGCCAGCTGCTTCAAGATCGGCGCCGAAGTTTCGAAGCATCGCGTACGCCACCGCGACGACGACCAGTGGAAACAACCGGCGCGCCACCGAACGCACGTCGCGTTTGGCGACGAACACGTCCCACGCCGGGACGATGAGCAGGAGCGAGATCGCGGATTCCTTCGCCAGCAGTCCCAACGCAAATGCCGCCACACCGGCCGCCTGCCAGGCCGGGCGTTCGTGCGTCAGGCACCAGATCGCCGCCAGCGTAAAGAATGTCGCCATGAGATCGAACCGCGCGGCGATCCAATACACGGTTTCATGCGAGGCGGGATGGAGTGCGAAAAGCAGCGCGGCCACGCCGGCGGCCGAAACGGTGAGGAGCCGACGTCCGAGCTGAAACACGAGCAGGGTGCAGCCGACGTGCAGCAGCACGTTGGTGAGATGGAATCCGAACGGATTCAATCCCCAAACCTGCCAGTCCACACCGTGGGACAGGAAGGCGATAGGCCGGTAGTACTGGAAGAATCCGAACCCGAAATAGGCGAGCGGATGTGCGAGACCGCCGTGGACCTTGAGACGCGAGAGGATGAAAAAATCGTCCGCCGAAAACCCGGTGGTCAGCGCGGGCAGATAGGCGACGAAGGCGACGAGTGCCACCGCGGCGGCGGCGCCGGCTGTGCGTGACCTCGCAACTGAGGCATCAGACGTCATCGCTAGGCTTTGGGGAAGGCTTGGGCCCCGCTGGCGCGCGACGTCGCAAGGCGGCCATCGTCTCCGCCACAAACGCCCGTTCGGTATTGCGCAGGAATCCTGATGCGGCCAGGAGGCCGGCGAAGACGGCGGCCGTCACGCCGGTGCGCGCGACGAGCCCGATGAAGGGCGGCCAGGCCGGCACGAGCCAGAGGCCGGCCAGCGCCGCGATGACACCCGCCGCCAGGACACGCGCGATTCGGCCCACTTCGTACGAGACGGGATAAAAGCGGCGCGCAAAATGAAACGACACCGCCGTCTGCGTGAGCGTGGACAGCAGAAACGCGACCGCCGCCCCCTTGATGCCCCAGCGCGGCATGAGGACCAGGCCGCTCGTCATGCCGACGGCCAGCGCGGCAAACGTGCCGACCGGGTAGTACTCGGTGCGCTTGGTCAGGTTCAGGCCGATCGACGTCAGGAGGTACACGCCCTGCAACGCCATACCGACGGCAATCAGTGGAATCACTGGTTCCGCCGCAAGATACGTGGGCTTCAGCGCCACCAGGATGACGTCATGCGACACGGCCACCGTGATCGCCACCAGTAGCGTCAGTACCGCGAGACCGTACGTCGCGATCTTGCCGAACACTTCCGGCGCCTCGGGCCGCCGCGAGGTCGCGTAGTAAAACGGCGCCCACGCCGTCTCAAACGCCGAGGTGAAAAACCGGATGCCGGTGCCCAGCGTAAATCCGTTCTTGTAGACGCCTTGCTTGTCGAGCGGGATGTACTGGCTCAGCAGCAATTGGTTGCCGGCGTCGAGGCCTTGTTGGGCCAGGCCGTGCGGCAACCTCGGTAAGCCGAAACGGAGCGCCAGCCTCAGATCTTCTGTGGAGAAGGTTGCCCACAACAGCGGCTTCACCCAACGCCACAGCACCGGCAGCAGGATCACGGTCACCATTAGATCGGCTGCGAACATGCCGGCCAGACCCCAGCCGAGGCCGATCACGAGGCCGATGCGTCCGACCACCGTGCCGGCCGATCGCGCGAAGACCAACGCGGCGTAGGTGGTGGATTCATTGCGGAGCCGCATCAGATGAAATGGCACGAAGGTCAAGCTGATCAACAGTGTGTTCACCAGCATCAGCCGGAATGCCAGCACGTAGTCCGGTCTCGGAAAGAGGCGGGCGCCGATCCAGCCCGAGGCGGCGAGCATCATGGCGAAGACGATGACGTCAGCCGCGATCGTGAACCAGATGATCGTGCTCGTCATGCGCTCGAGCGGCCCGCCCACCGGCCGATCGTGGAAGAACCGCATGAACGCGCCATCCAGGCCCCAGCGCGAGATGATCTTCGCGACCATTTCGAAGGCGAGAATCAACGCCAACGCGCCGTAGTCCTGCTCGACGAGAAACCCGCCCTTGACGTAGACGAAGAGCAGCAGCACGTTGACGATCTGGATCGCGGCATCGCCCGCCCCGTAGATCGCCACGCCCTTGCTGAGATGCCGGACAGAATCGCGCACAGTGAAGGTCGGGAATCAGGGACGCTCGAAACGCATGATGTTCAGGAAGCACCAACCGGGAATGGGCAGCACGCGCGTCAGCAGCCTGTGCAGCCAATGGAGCCGCTCCGGCGACTTCCGGATCCAGCGAGTCAGCACAGGGACGGTCGGGAAGATGCCGCGGCGCGATGTCAGCCGGAACCCGGCGCGCGTGGCCAAGTCGATGAACTCGTCCGCCGGCCGATCGCCGGGATGTTTTTCGAGGCTCGCGGTGTGAATCAGGCGCCCGAGCAACAGGAAATGCACCCGCGACTGCAGGTGCGCGAGGTTCGGCACCGAGACGAGCAATTCGCCGCCCGGCCGCAACACGCGGAAGAGTTCGGCCAGTGCCGGACCCTGTTCGGCGAACGTCAGGTGTTCGAGCACGTCAAGGCACAACCCGCGATCGAACGACGCGGCCGGGAAGGGCAGCGCCGCGAGCGATCCGGTTGTCACGCGCGGCGATGCGTAGTTGGGATCGACGCCGACGATGTCGAGCCGCGTCTGGAACTCATCGACCAGCACGCCTTCGCCGCACCCTGCGTCCAGAACACGCGTGGCCGCAGGCAGCGCGGACAAGTACGCGCGCACCATCGCCATTTTGGCGAGATAGGTTGGATAGAACTCCCAGGTTTTCGACAGCTCGCGATGATAGTCACCGCGCTCGGCGTACTCACCCGTCCGAGAGACGGATGATGTCGGGCTCATGGCCCGGATTGTACGTTACCTGCCGCCGCCGCCCCCGCCACCGCGTCCGCCGGTGGTCGTGGTCGTACCTGTCGCGGGTGGCGTACCTGTCGCCGGCGGCGTCGCGCCGACCACGGGGACCGTCACCGGAACTACAGCAACCGCGACACTGCTACCTGCCGGTCTCGGCGCGGGTGCTGCTTGCTGCTGTGGCGGTTCACCGCTTCGTCCCGGTCCGACGGGCGCAATCTCTGAATCGGGCGATCCGACGGTGCTCACCTGCGGTGCCGGCGCCGAATACGTGGGCTGATTGTAGCCGCCCGTTGACGGGTTGCTGGTCGCCACGACAAACACCGCGCCGAGGCTCGAGGCGCCCGGGGCGCCCTCTGCTTTGGCCGCGATGACCACGCCCGGGGCGTTGCGGAGAAGCGAGGCCATTACCTCGGTCTCAGGACGATGATCAAACTGGAGGGTCAGCGGAGTGCCCGGCAACCTCTCGGCGCCGTTGAACTTGGTGCCGCCCTTGGCTTCCCACTGGCTCAGCACCTCCCGAATCGAGGCGCCGTTGGCCACGACCGTCACGAGGCCGTCGGGTTCGAATGTCACCTGGACCTTGGGAGTTGCCGGGGACGCGGCGGGGGTCTGCGCCAAGCCGGGCAGCTGCGGCGCAAATCCGATGGCAATCACAAGACCAATGAGTAAGGGGCGCATGGGGACCTCACCTTAAGTTATCCAACTCTATCGGGCCTATCGGGCCCATCGGGCCTACCGGGCTTATCGGGGGGAACTGACTACCAAGTTACACCCATTTGGTTCAGACGCCGCCGGGTCACAGAAGTTTCTTAATCCAGAGCGGGGAGTCCTTTTTGGGCAAATCACACGACCGGCAGATACCCGGTCCGCCCGATTCCAGGTGCTGCCGTCTGGCGGCCCGGTACAGGGGGTCGTTCCAGACCTCGGCGATGGTCTGGCTGCGGAGGTCCCCGAAGATGTGCCGGCCGTCAAAGTCGGCACAGCACATGGACACACGGCCGTCCCAGAGCACCGTGAAGGTCAGCCACAGCCGGTAGCAGGGGAACTGCACGTCGGTGTGGTCATTCAGGGTCCCGGCCCAGTTGTGGAGATCGGTGATGTGGATCTTGTCGGCGACCTGCCGCCATTCGTCGATGAACGCCTGCTCGTCCGCGGAGTTGTTCTGACGAACAAACGACAGAATCAACTTCGGATGCGTGCGGCCGGATTCCTTGCGAAGCCGGGCCAGCGTCCGGATATTCCCGATGACGTCGTCATACTTCAGATGCAGGCGTGTCGATTCGAAGACTTCCTTGCCGGCCGCATCCACGCTGATGTTGATCGCATCGAGGCCGGCGTCGATCATGCCGCGCGCGATTTCCTCGGTGATGAGCGACCCATTGCTGATCATCCCGACTTCGGCGATGCCCTTCGACTTCGCGTAGCGGACCTTCTCGACCAGCTCCCGATCGAGGAACGGCTCGCCGTAATTGTGCACGCGCACGTGCGTGATGCCGAGTGCGGCGCACTCATCCACCACTTTGCGGAACAACTCGAAGTCCATCACGCCCTGCCGGCGGTGCATCTCGTCGCGGGGGCAGAAGACGCACTTCGCGTTGCACAGATTGGTGCTTTCGATCTGGACGATGTCCGGCCAGTGAGGCGCCTTGTCGCGCCCCGTGGCGAGGAGGAGCCGGCGGACCGGCTTGGCGTTCGCCAGGAGCAGCCGCTCGGCGGACGCCCGGGCGCGTTTTTTCAGAGACACAGACCTTTAATTATCGTCGATGACCCGCTGTGAGCAACGTGCGCTGCTCCGCGATCACGCGTTCCAGGATTCCGTCGAGCCCGAGTGTGGGTTTGAAGCCGACCAGGCCGGCAATCTTGCCGATGTCCGGCACCCGCCGCAGCATGTCCTCAAAACCGGCTTCGTAGGCCTGATCGTAGGGGATGCAGACAATCTCCGACGTGCTCCCGCAGGCCGCCCGGATGCGCTTCGCTAGGTCGAGGATGGAAATCTCTTCCGGATTCCCGATGTTGAAGACCTCTCCTCGTGCGCGTGGTTCCTGCGACAACGCTATCAGTCCGGAGACGACGTCGCCGACGTAGGTGAATGAGCGCGTCTGCCGGCCATCGCCGTGCACGGTGATGGGTTCGCCGGCAAGCGCCTGACGCACGAAGTTCGGAATGACCATGCCGTAACGGCCGGTCTGCCGCGGGCCGACCGTGTTGAACAACCGGGCCACCACCACGGGCAGGCCGCGCTCCTTGGAGTACGCGAGCGCCAGGAACTCGTCGATCGCCTTGCTGCAGGCGTAGGCCCAGCGGTGTTTGGTGGTCGGACCCATGACGAGGTCGGCGTCTTCGCGGAACGGCACGACCGTACTCTTGCCGTACACCTCCGACGTCGAAAAGATCATCGTCAGCTTGCCCTTCTTGGCGCCGTGCTTGAGCACGATTTCGGTGCCGTGCACGTTCGTCTCGATCGTGCGCACCGGGGCTTCGACGATCAGTTTGACGCCGACGGCGGCCGCCAGATGGAACACGACGTCCGCGCGATCGATCAACTCGGCCATGAGCGAGTCGTTCATCACCGAATCGATCACGTACTCGAATCCCGGCTGTCCTTTGAGATGGACCAGGTTGTCCATGGACCCGGTGGACAGGTCGTCGATCACCATGACCTCGTGGCCCTGGGCGAGGAGCGCGTCAGCCAGGTGGGATCCGACGAATCCGGCGCCGCCGGTCAGGAGAGCTTTCATGGGCCTCACTACAGGCGCCGGCCCGCCGGACGCCTCGTCAAGAAAGTTACAGGCGCCGGCCGGCCGGGTGCGCCGCCAGCGCCAGGATTGCCGCCGCCGCGCGTTGCGCCGCGAATCCGTCGGACCCGAGCGCGTATTGGCCGGCGAACGCCGCGCCGCGGGCGATGACCGCCTGCCGCGCGCCCCGATCATACAGGAGCGACTGCAGGCGTTCGCGAATCTGGTCGGCGCCATCGGCGCCCAGCATGGCGCCGGCGTCCACGAACGGGCTCAGATTGTTCGGTAAACCTATGACCAGTGCCGGAACACCGAGTACCAAGCCATCGAGCGCGACCGTGGAGTTCATCGTCACCATGGCGTCGGCGGCCACAAGCAGACTGGCCAGATCCGCGTCGGCCGCTGCGACCGAGACATTCGCGACGCCGCCGATCGTGGCCAGGTAGTCCGCCGGATTCTCCGCAGGATGCGCCTTGATCAACAGTCGCGCGCCGGGCAGCGCCGCCACAGCGGCCACGAGGTCTGGCAGCACCGATCGAATTTCCGTGAACTTCGCGGCCAGCACGGCGAGCGGTTGATCGGCCGCGATGCCCAGCGACTGTCGCAACCGAAGGCGCGACGGTGAAAGCGCGGCGAATTCCCCCGCGAGATCATCAAGGCGCGCGTTGCCGGTCACGGCGATCGCCTCGGCCGGGAAGTGTCCGGCGGTGCGCAAGTGTGCTTCCGCGTAGCGATCGAACACCAGCGTGCGGTCGGGAATCGGACAGCCGCCATCGCCGTCCTGTGGCGTGATCTCGTCCGGCTCGTGGCGATAGTTCAGCCAATGCCGGTAGATGAAGCCGTGCTGCAGGCCGACCGACGGGATGCCGCGGCGCCGTGCCTCGAGGATCAGCGCCCGACCCCAGCCACCGGCTTCTGCGTAGGTGACGACCGATCCCGGTCGGAGCGCATCCAACGCGGCACCCGCTTCATCCATCGCGCGCGCCGACCATGGCCACTGGAGCAGTGCCACGGCTTCGAGCTGCGGCCGCAGCACCGGCCAGAGATCGCACCCGCGATAGATCGCCGCCTCACGGATGCCGGCGCCCGCGGTCAACGCCCGGGACAGAGCCTGGCGCTGCCGCCAGAGGTCTCGGCTCCCGGCGAGCGCGGCGGATGGCGCGAGTCGTTCAATCGGCGTGATGAGCCGTCCGCGCGGACCGGTCGAGACCACGGGATCCCACCAGCGCCGGTTCCTGAAATTCCTGCGCGGTCCCACGCCTACGCAGTGGAGGTCGGCGTCGCGTCCCTCGGCGGCCACCGCATCGAGTACCGCGCCGACGTAGCTTTCCTGTTGCGGTCCGGCCTTGCCGGCCGTGGCGCGCCAGAACGCGGTGTGCACGAAGGCCGCCACCGCGGGATGATGAGGTACCGGAAGCGCGGCGCGCCGCAGGCGCGACAGGCGCGCGCTCAACGGGATCAAATAGCTCGGCCACGCCAGACTTGTCCGGGGCCTCGGCGATCCCTGCAAATCAACAGTGAGGCCATGTGCGCGGCCGAAGGCCTCGGCGGCGTCGCGAACGTCGGGATCCACGGACTGCACGGTGATCCGCGTCGGCTGATATTGATGGCGCGCCGATTCGAGCGCGAGCACGGTGGACACCGCGACGTCCAGCCGCTTGCCCTTGTGCAGATAGAGTTCGGTGAACCACCAGAGTGAATCGCCGCGATAGCGAAACCGCAGGCGCATGGACACGCCGTCGTACTGAACCAGCCGCAGCCGTTTGATCCAGTCGTTTGCGTCACCGCGGACTTGTTCACGCGAGTCCGGTGACAACAGCGTGGCCAGTTCGACCACGACGTCACGGCCTTCGGGTGTCGTGCAGGTGATCGTCGCGGACATTGCCTAGGTCATCTCGAGCGCGCGCGCGCCCGCTTGCGCGGCGCGCGGTGATTTGTCGAGCAGCGCCAGCGCGGCGCCGACGACCGCCGCGACCTGAATACCGTCCATGCAATCGGGCACATGGCCGCGGCAGCGCTCCGGCGGCAAACGCACTTGTCCGCACGGGCTGCACGGCAGATCCACGCGGAGCACATGCGCCTCCGATCCGATGGGGCCGTAGCGGCGCGGATCGGCCGGGCCAAATAACGCGACCAGCGGCGTGCCGACGGCGGCCGCCAGGTGCATGGGGCCGGTGTCGCTCGTCACCAACACATCCAATTCTGAGAGCAGGCCCGCGAGATCGACCAGGTCGACAGCGCCGGCTGCGTTGAGGACTCGCACGCCATCGAGCCTGGCCTCCACGGCGGCGACCATCGGGCGATCCGCGTCGGATCCGGTAAGCACGATGGCGGCGCCGCGTGTCTCGGCGAGGTGCCGCGCCACCGCCGCGAATCGATCGAGGTGCCACTGTTTGGATTCGCGGCCGCCGCTGACATGCACGCCGACGACCGGCCGGCCGAGTCCCGCCAGGCGGGATCGCGCGCGCGCCGTTGCGTCTGGCGGTACGGCGAGGCGCGCCGGTGCCGCGGATTCTGCATCCGGTATCGCGGACGACGATCCGGCCGCGGCGCGAATCAGGCGTGTCGCGTTCGCGCCGACATGGGAAGTCGGTTCGAAGGCCAGCGCGTGCGTCAGCAGCGCGCCGCCCCCTCCGGTCCAGTAGCCGTGACGCTGCGGTGCGCCCGACAGCCACGCGAGGGCGTTGGTTCGAATGTCCGGCTCGAAGTTCACAACAAGGTCGTAGCCGGCCTGTTTCCAGGCGCGGGCTTGTCCGACGAGCGTGGACCAGCCGTCGCCGCGACCATCGCGGGCGAGCCACGGCACGTCCAGTGTGCGGACCGTGCCGATGCCGGGAATCAGTTGTGCGAGCGGCAGATTCCAGGACCCGACGGCGAGGTCGATCGTCGCGCCGGGCCATGCGCGTCGCGCCAGTGCGATGGCGTCCAGCGTCATCAGCAGATCGCCGATGCGCTCGAGCCGGAGCAACAGCACACGAGATGGGGGGCGGGCCGGCGCCGTGCGACCGCCGCGAAACCAGCCGAGCGGCCGAAGCACCACGTCGGCGGCGCCGACGAGCGCCCGCTCCCGCGGGGCGTAAATCTGCAGGCCCGACATTCCCTCAGTGTATGGCGACCCGATCCAACATGACGCCCATCTCGCGCGTATCGGGCCCAGCGCCGAATTCGGACGGGCGCCAGACGCTGGACACGAGGCGAAGTTGAGCGGGATCGGGACTCGCTGCCGCAGCACGCGCGAGTTCGGCCGGCAGGGCCAGGCGATAGGTCTGGAATCCGAACGTCACGTCCAGGCGCCCCAGCAGGACCTCGTTGAAGTAGACATCGACCGTCGCCACAGGCGCCGCGGCCGGCCGGCCGCCGTTGTGCATGACGAATTCCACCACGCGCTCATCCCCCGTCAGCCCGGAAGCGGCGATGAACGACTGCTTGCTCGTCCAGCGGAACGTACGTCCTTCCGTCACTTCCCGGGCGAAGAGACGCACGGTCTGCAAATCGTCCAGGTACCCGACGTCGAGATCGAACCCGCGGGCCGTCTGCGGCGCAGTCGTCAACTGATAGATGCTGTAGCCCAGATCTTTTTCGCGCGCGCCCTTCGGCATCTCGTTCCACGCCGTCGTTTCGTACTCGGGCATCTTCATCGGCGCGAACGCGATGGACGTCGCCATGACCTGGCGCGACAGCAGATCGGTGCCGCCCGACGCCACGACGAACACGCGCGCATACTTCGCGAGCGCCTGCGTCAGGAACGCTTCGAACTGGCGCCGGTCCGGCAATTGCGATTCCAGCACCAGCACTTCGAGTCCGTACAAATCCACCAGGGGCACCGCGAGCACGTGGAGATCGCTCGCACCACGGCTCTCCACGATCACCAGATCGCGAGGCGTGAAATGTTGCGCCAACTGATCCACTTGCCGAATCGCACCTCGATACTCGACGTGCGCGGCGACGGGTCTGGCCGCCGTGCCGTATTGCCAGCCGATCAGAGACATGAGCACGGCCGCGCCCACGCCGCGGCGTACCGTGCGCCGATGCTCCGGCGTCGACGGCCCGAACAAGGCACCGGCAGTCAGCAGCAGGGCGCCCGGCAAAATCACCGGCAGAAACCGGCGCGCCATCCAGAACTGTTCCGGCACCACGCGGATCTTATAGAAGAAGAAAAACGAGAAGGCCGCGAAGACCAGGAAGAACGCCGGGTCGCGCCAGAACTCGCGGCGCGCGACCATGGCGTACCCGGCCAGCGCGGCGATGACGACCGTCCATCCGACGTACGCATCCCGGAACGTGCGCAGCGAGAACGCATCCCAGTCGGCCAGCACGCCGATCTCCGGCTTTCGGAGAAAGAGCGCGTATACCGCCAGCGCGATCAGCGTGCCTGCCGCCGCGATCGGCAGATATCGCGTGGCGATTGGCGCCAGCCGCTCTCGCATCGCGCCCAGCCCGAACGTGATCACCAGGCCCACCGCGAGGAGGGCGATGCCAATCGACGGCGATGGCAGGTTCAACTCATACAGCTCGAAGTACTGCGTCATCGGCCCCGCGTAGTACGCGAAGCCAAGTAACGATCCCAGCACGACAAGCGAGGTGAAGCCCCACCGCGGCGCACGCGCTTCGACAACCCACCGCAACGCCAGCGCGGCGCCGACGCCCGCCAGCGCCATGTAGGCGTCAAAACGCAGGAAGACGAGCAGCCCGCCTAGTCCGCCTGCGACCCAGGCGAAAAACGGATCGTCGTCCTGATGGCCACGCGCGGCGGCGAGCAGGACGCTGAACAGGACCGCCTGCATCACGACTTCCGTGTTGGGATAGCGTCCGTACCAGACTTCGACGACGTTCAGCGCGAGCAGGAGTACCGCGAAGAACGCCGCCAGCCGGCCAATCAGGCGCGATCCGAAAAAATACACCGCGAGGAGCCCCAGCGTGGCCCACAGCGCGACGATCTTGGTTGCGCCGGCCGTGCCGGCCAGCTGAAAACCGACCGCGACGGACGCAGACAGGAGATGGGGAAACTGGACGATGACTTCGCCCGTATCCGGGTCGTTGATGAACATGCCCATGAAGCGGACGCCGTAGTACCGATCCGTCGGGTACTTGTGGAAGAACAGGCTGCGCGACGCTTCAGGGATATTGGCAATCGCCTGGTCGTGCCGAAACAACTGGCCGGTGCGATCGATCGCGGCGCCCTCGTTGATGTAGACGCCGGGATCCTTGCCGCCGATGATGTACTCGGACGCCGGATAGAACCGCCAGACGCCGAGACCCAGCACGAGCAGGGGCACAAACGCGGCGATGGTGATTTTGGCGGCCGTCCCCCGCCACAGCAGCTGCTGCCGCTGCCACGCCACGAGGAGCAGCGTCACGATCGCGTTCGCGCCGAGTAGACGTTCGTAGCGGTACGCGCCCGCCGCCGCCAGCGCCAGCACAATCATCAGCGACCAGCCGATGCTGATCATGACCTGCCAGAAGGCGCGCTCCTCGGCCGGCAACGCGCCTCGCTTGTGCCGATTCGCGATCGGCAACCGATAGATCACCGCGCCCGGCAGATAGCCGACGACGAGTGCGCCGACCAGGCTCGTCACAATAGGCATCACGCGATGGGTCCGTCGTCAGTTCTCGGGGACGAAGGCCCGCACGGCCTCGGCCACGAAGGACAGTTCAACATCTGACAGCCGTGGATGCAGGGGCAGCGAACAGACCTCGTCCGCCACACGCGCCGCAACCGGGCATTCCGCGCGCGAAAACGCCGACAGCGCCGGTTGATGCGGCAGCGAAATCGGATAGTGCACGAGCGTGCCAACGCCGCGACTCGCCAGGTGCGCCTGGAGCGCGGCGCGCTTCGCCGAGTGCACGACAAACAGGTGATACACGTGGCCGGCGTCGCACTCGGGCGGCACCGTGACGCCGGCGCCGGCGAGCGCGCGACGATACGCGCCCGCGAGTTCGCGCCGGCGCGTCGTCCAGGCCGGCATCATCGGCAACCGCGCACGCAGAATGGCCGCCTGCATTTCATCGAGGCGGCTGTTGACGCCGAATTCGAGGTGCTGGTACTTGTCGCCCTGGCCGCCGTTGCGAAGCCGCCGCAGCTTCGCCGCGATCGCCGAGTCGTTCGTGACGATCGCGCCGCCATCGCCCAAAGCTCCGAGATTTTTCGTGGGATAAAAACTGAACGCACCGGCCGCGCCCATGGTGCCGACCGGCCGGCCCTCGCAGGTCGCGAAGTGCGCCTGGCAGGCGTCTTCGATCATGGCCAGATTGTGGCGGCGGGCCACGGCGAGGAGCGCCGTCATGTCCGCGGGCTGGCCGTACAGATGCACCGGCATGATCGCCGCCGTGTGCGGTGTCACCGCCGCGTCCGTGGCGGACGCGTCCAGCGTCATCCGGTCCGGATCGATGTCCGCAAACACCGGCGTGGCGCCGGCCATCATGATCGCCATCGCGGAAAACGCCGCCGACAACGGCGATGTAATGACTTCGTCGCCCGGACCGATGCCCATCGCGCGCAGCGTCAGCGCGATTGCGTCGGTGCCGTTGCCTACCGAGACGCTGTGCGCGGCGCCGGAGGCCGCGGCGAATTCGGATTCGAAGGCTTCGACTTCCGGTCCGAGGATGAACCAGCCGCGCCGGACGACGCGGGCGATGGCCTCACCAATTTCAGTCGCGTCCTGGTCCGCGCCCGGCACCAGCGACATGAACGGCACACGCAAATTCATCGGCCACCGAAATTAGCATACCCGTGGGCCTTGTCGTACGCCGCCTCGAAGCGCGAGGCTGTCTCGCCCCAGCCGAAGCGGGCGGACACATCGGCGCGAGCGTTGGCACCCAGACGGCGCGCCTCATCCGGGTGATCGAGCAATTCCCGGATCGCCCGGGCCAGTCCTGCGGGATCCCGCTCATCCACGAGTCGGCCCGTCCGGCCGTCGTCGATCGCCTGTCCCAGTCCGCCGGCGCGTGTTGACACAACCGGCGTGCCCGACGCCAGCGCTTCCAGCGCGAAGTTCGGCAAGCCATCCACATTGCCCGCATCGTCCCGGACGGACGGCACGGCGATGACATCGGCCGCCGCACAGAGGCGAGCCACATCGTCCTGCGACTGATTGCCGAGCATGAGCACGCGTCCGCCCGATCGTGCGGCTCGGGCCGCGAGTTCGTCGCGCAAGTCCCCATCGCCGCCGATGGCGATGGTGGCATTCGGGATGTCCGCCAGCAGAGCCGCGGCATCGATCAGATACTCGAAGCCCTTTTTTCGCACCAGGCGGCCGGCCGTGATGACGAGCGGTGCGTCACCGATGCCGAGTTCCCGCCGGACAGCGGATCGGGCCTCGGCATCCGGGCGGAAGCGCGCTGCATCAACGCCATACGGCACGGTTTCAATGCGATCGGCTCGCGCACCGATGGCGATCGCACGCGTGCGCAAATCGTCGCTGCAGGCGGTCGCCCAACCGGCGCGCGCGAACGTCGCCCGTGCCGCCATTCGCGCCGGAGCGCTGCGCTCGGCGACGAAGATATCCGACCCGTGCGCGCTGACGACGAGCGGTAGCGATCGGCCCGCGTAGGCTGCCAGAAATCCACCGGGAATGATCCAGTGACCATGCATGACCGTGGCCCGGTACTGTTTGGCGACGCGGCGAGCGGCGAGCCATCCAAATCCGAGCGCGAACGGCGTCGCGGCCCATGCGGCGCCGCGCACGGCCGTGTCGGCGCGCAGGCCGCCGGCGTACCCGAACACGTTGAGGGCCTCGATCGGCGCGTACTTGAAAAAATGAAAATGGACGCCGTCTTCGTGCGCCGGTCGTGTGATCGCCGGATGCCACGGCGCGACCAGATGGACCTCGTGGCCTCGCGCGGCCACGCCCTTCGCGATCGGTTCGATGAAACTGCCGATGCCGTCACCCGGAAACCGGGGATATGACGACGTCACCATGACGACCACGTGTGCCACGGTCAGGCGGCCTTGCGGCGGGCGACCGCGTCGGCGTCGCGCCATGGGCCCGACAGCCACACGCCGCTGGCGCAGAGAATCAACGCCGGATCGAGGACGGGAATTCGGAACCGTTCCTGCGGAAAGAACACGAGGCACGTGGCGACCGCCGCCGCGGCCAGCAGCCAGAAACCGGCGTGGCGTCCGCGCCGGGCGCCGAGCCGCCAGAGACCGACGGCCGCCAGCGGCAGGATGACGCCCAACGACAGCAGGCTCGCCGCGTAGTACCGAGTCGAGTGTGATTTCGTGTACGACGGACCCACCGGCACGACGAGATAGAACACTTTCTTCGTCATCAACACGAGCCAATCGATCGGATGCTCACGAATCCAGCCGAGTGCTTCGCGATAGTACACAGGCTCCATCTGTTCTTCGCTCAGCGTCGGATGCTGCGCTTTCAGCGCGAGGCTCGCGACCTTCAGATGCGGATTGGACGCCATGTCGCCTTCACCGATCGCCTGCGGGTTGTTACCGGTCCAGAACGTCACGCCGCCGTCGGACGCGACGATCACAACGCGGTGGTAGTGTGCGACGTTGCGAATGGTCCAGGGCGTCAGCACGATCCCGAGACCCAGCGCGAAACCTGCGACCGCGCCCCAGTGCCGTTTCCATGCGAACCATCCGCCTGCCAGCGGCACGTAGAGCAACGTGGCAGCGCGGAGCAGAATGGCGCCGCCCGTCATGAGGCCACAGAGGAGCGCCCACTTCCAGATCGTGGCGCGCGGCTCATCGAGCGTTCGACTGACGAGGAGACCCAGGGCGAGTCCGGCCGGCCAGAAAACCGCCTCGCTGTACGCAAAGCCGGCAACCCACACGAGCGGCGGATACACGGACGCGATCGCGGCCGCCGCCATGGCCGGACGACGACCGCCCAGCCGGAACGCAGCCACGCCGATCAGAATGACGCCGATCGCACCGACGACTGACTGCGTGACTTTTACCGATGCCGGCACGGCCTCGACATAGGACGCACCGCCGCCGACCAGCGCCAGAAAGACCGGATAGCCGGGCGCGCGGCCGAATGGTTCCACCGCGCCCGTCCTCACGTGATCGTCGTACACGTAGCCGTGGCCCGCGACCAGGCTGCGCGCCAGCGACATGTACTCCACTTCGTCCCGATTAAGAGGTTCGCCGACCCAATAGCCGAGGCCGAACGCGAGCCGTGCGGCCAGCCCGACGAGCGCCGCGGCGAGGACGAACGTGCGCGGAAAATTATTTGCGGCCATCGAAGCGCAGGGCCGAAATCTGCTCGGACACCAGGCCAATCAACAGCACGACCACGGACAACATGATGAGCAGGACCGAGGAGTTCGTGATGTGCTGCTGCGTGATGATGGTCCAGATGCCGTAGCCGAACCCCAGCGTGAACGACGCGGCCGCGACGGGCAGAAACACGCGCAGCGGGCTGAAGATGGTCATCACGCGCAGGATGATCAGCACGAACTTCGGGCCGTCGCTGCCCAGGCGGATCTTCGACGTGCCCTCACGCTGGCGGGCTTCGACCGGCAGGAACGTCACGTTGTATCCGGCCCTGAGAAACGCCAGCGTGGTGGTCGTCGGCGTCGAAAAACCGTTCGGCAGCAGATGCAGAAATTCGATCAGGTGCTCGCGTCGCGCGGCGCGAAATCCGGACGTGAGATCCGGAATGTCGTGTTCGGTCAGGAAGCTCGCGAGCCGGTTCAGTGCGGCGTTGCCGAAGCGGCGCGTCGATCCCGCCTGCGTGCCGGCCGACCGCGCGCCGACGACAAGGTCGTATTCGCCCAGCTTGGCCGCCAGCAGCACCGCGTCGGAGGGTTTGTGCTGGCCGTCGCCGTCGATGATGAGAATGTATTCGCCCGTCGCCGCCCGAATCCCGCTCTTGACGGCGGCGCCGTTGCCTTTGTTATACGGATGGCGTACGACGCGCGCGCCGGCCTTGGCCGCGGCTTCTCCCGTGCCATCCGTCGATCCATCGTCCACTACGATGATCTCGTGCCAGCCGCCGGTCGATCGCAGGTCGCTCACGACGCTGGCGATGGCCTCCGCCTCATTGCAGGCGGGAATCACGACGGACACCGCGCGCGGATCGGCCACTAGCGGTCCTGCCTTTCTGACGGGTCGCGGCGGCGGTCGCGCAATTCCATCTTGCGCACCCGGTAGAGCACGTCTTCGGTCAGCTTGCGGCTGCTGGAAATGGAATCGGCCACCAGGCCGATCAGGACCACCTGAAAGCCGACAATCGTGACCAGGGCCGCGGCGACGGCGCCCGCGACGTGCTGCGAGGCCTCGCCCTGGAAGTAGTAGTAAACAACTCGCAGCGCAAGGGCAAACCCGGTGAAGAAAATCAACGAGCCGATATAGGTGAAGACCTTGAGCGGTTCGTACATCGTGTAGATCCGCACGATCGTGGCGCTCGAGCGTTTGATGTACCCGAAGACGCTGTCGAAGAGGCGCGAGGGCCGCGTGTGCGCGTTCGTCGAAATTTCCACATGACCAATCGCCATGCGTTTCTTGCCGGCCTGGATGATCGATTCCAGCGTGTACGAAAAATCCGACACGAGTGTCATGCGCAACGCCGCCTCGCGCGTGTAGGCGCGAAACCCGCTCGTCGTATCCGGGACGGCGGTATTGGACACGCGCCGCACCGCCCAGCTGCCGAAGCGTTGCAGCAGCTTCTTGTGCCACGACATGTGCCGAATCTCGCGGATATTGCGGTCGCCGATCATGATGTCGCTGTGGCCCGCGAGCAACGGCGCAATCAGCCGGGCGATGTTCTGACCGGGATACTGATTGTCGGCATCGGTGTTCACGATGAAATCGGCTTCGAGTCTCAGGGCCGCGTCGATGCCGGCCATGAAGGCGGCGGCGAGGCCGCGCGTCCGGCGGAATCGGATGACGTGATGCACACCGTGGGCACGGGCCACCTCCGACGTGCCGTCCGACGATCCATCGTCGATGACGAGGTATTCGATGACATCGATCCCGGGCAGCGTGCGGGGCAGCTCGGCCAGCGTGGCGGGCAGCGTCGCCGCTTCGTTCAGGCAGGGAATCTGGATGATGAGCTTCGTCATGTCGTCTATGCGCCTGTCAGCCGGTCGATGACGCCGGCCCACGTGATACCGCGAGCCAGATCGTATCCCTCATCGCCCATGCGCGCGCTGGCGCGGCGATCGGCGTCGAGCGTCCGAATCGCCTGGCCGAGTGCCTGCGGATCCGGCGCCGTGACGAACCCGTTCTGGCCGTCGATCACGAACTCGTTGGGTCCCCCTGCATCGGTGGTGGTGACGATGGGCTTGTGGGAGAGGAAGGCCTCGAGCGTGACGTAGCCGTAGTCTTCGTCGAACGGCGGAAACACGACGCCGAGCGCGCCCGCGTAGAGTTCGATGACGTCCTCATCGGAGACTTCGCCCAGAAACCGCACGCGTGGACCGAGGCCGAGCGAATCGGCCAGCGCCTGCAGCGCGTCGCGGTGCGTGCCGGTGCCGGCGATGATCAGCGAGACGGACGCCGGCACGTGGGACATGGCGCGGATCGCCAGATCCACGCGCTTGACAGATTCGAGCCGGCCGACCGAGAGCATGTAGTTCCCCGCGGGTCCGCCCTTCAGCCGCGCGGCGAGGCGCGGCGGATGGTAGAGCGGCGTCGCGGTGAGGCCGTTGTAGCGCTGGAGCCTGTTCGAAATCGTGGCCGAGATGCTGAAAAGACCGCGGCCCTCGCCCAACATTTCGGTGTCGAGTGCGACGAGCCGGTCGCGCAACGCGACATCGAACTCGGCGTGCGCAAAGTCGCTGTACGGCGTGTTGACCAGTTCATAGGCCGCGCGATGCTGGTGCACGAGCCAGGTGACTTTGCGTGGATGGCGCGCGAAGTACGTCGGAAATTTGGTACCCACGAGCAGGTCGATCGGCCGTCCCGTACTTTCGCTGAGATCCAGCAGGCGCCACATCGCCGCGTGCGGCAACACTTCCTGTTGCGGATACCACTTGAAGGGGAGGCTCACCAGTTCGGTGTCATAGCCGCGTTCGCGGAATTCCCGCACCAGTTCGCGCACGAGCGATTCGGCGCCGCCGCGAATGAAGGGCACCTGCGCTTCACAGACCACGACGGTTTTAATCATGATCGGCGGGGCCCCCTGCCCGTTCGACTGGGCTCAGGGCACCCCGAGCTTCGTCGAGGGGTGCACCCCGCCTGGCGGCCATCGTTCCGCTCGCGCGTCGACGCTCGCTCCACTCGACCGCACTCATCACGTGGCATGGCGGAAATTGATGGTATCGCCGTCCTGCACGACGTAGTCCTTGCCTTCCAGGCGGAGTTCACCGTGGTCGCGGCACGCGGCGAGCGAGCCGCGCGCGATGAGCGTGTCCCACGGCACCACTTCCGCGCGAATGAAGCCCCGCTGGATGTCCGAGTGAATGGCGCCGGCCGCTTCGGGCGCGCGCAACTGCCGCGGAATGGACCACGCGCGGCATTCGTCCTCGCCGACGGTGAAAAACGACATGTAGCCCAGTAAATCGTAGGCCGCGCGAATCACGCGATTCAGTCCCGATTGTTTGAGTCCGAGATCGGACATGAACGACGCGGCGTCGGCGGCGTCCAGTTGTGCGATCTCCAGTTCGATCTTGGCGCAGACCCCGACGCACGCCGCGCCACTCTCGCGTACGAACGCCGCGAGTCCAGCGTGCGCTGCCGGATCTTCGGCCACGGCGAGATCAGCTTCATCGAGATTCACGACGAGCAACAGTGGTTTGGCCGACAGAAATTGGAAACCGCGCAATCGTCGCGTGTCATCGGGCGTCAGGCCCAACGTGCGCAACGCGCGTCCCGCATCAAGTGTCGCGCGTCCGCGCACGAGCAAATCCTGTTCGGCTTTGAGATCGGCCGACGGCGTCTTCTTGAGATCTTTCTCCAGGCGATCGAGCCGGCGTTCCACCGACCCGAGATCCGCGAGGATGAGTTCGTCTTCGACCATGCGCGCGTCACGCGCGGCATCGACCGTCATCTGCGGATGCGGCACGGATGGATCGCGGAACGCGCGAACCACGTGCAGGAGCGCATCGGCATTGCGGTACGCCGCGACGTCGACCAGCGACTTCGCGTCGCCGCGCCCGGCGGCCATGTCCGCGAACTCGACCGTCGCGGGTGTGCGTTTTTTCGGCTGAAACATGGCCGTGAGCTGGTCAAGCCGGTCGTCCGGCACCCGCGACACGCCGACGTTGGCTTCGGCCTTGCCCTGGGTTCGGGCGGCTTCGTGGACGCTGGTGAGCAGGTGGAAGAGGGTGGTCTTGCCGGAGCCGGGGAGTCCTATCAAGCCCGCGCGCAACATGAGGAAGCCGAATGCTACCACGCGAGGTAATTGGTCAAAATTTTATGGCGAAAGTTAAGCGTAAGTCACGTATCCTCTGTAATTTGCGGTTGACAGCCCCCCACGGTACCTCTACTATCGCGTGGAAATTGTTGGAGCAAAGTGGAGTAAAGGCGTGCTTCGGGGGAGCTACTCAGCCAGGATCGACGACAAGGGACGACTGAAAATCCCGAACGCGTTCAAAGCGCTCGTGGAGGACCAGCACGGCGCCGCAGGTCTGTACGTCACCAGTCTCACCGGCGATTCTGTCCGGATCTACCCCATGCCCGTCTGGCTCGCGGTCGAACAACGGCTCGCGAAGATGCCGAGCTCGCATCCGGCCCGCGCGAAGTTTCTCGACCGCGTCAACTACTTCGGTCAGGTCGGCGAGTTCGACGTGCAGGGCCGCGTGCTCATTCCGCAGCGGTTGCGCGATGCCGCCGGCATGGCGGGCGAAGTGGACGTGCTTGGTCAGGCGGAGTACCTCGAAGTTTGGAACCACGATCGATTCCTGAGCAAGCTCCACCGCGAGCCGTTTACCGATGACGACGCACGAGCCCTGGCGGAGCACGGAATCTGACGCGCGCCATGCGCCGGTGCTCGTCGCCGAGGTGGTTTCCATCTTCGCGCCGCGTGCCGACGCCGTGTATGTCGACGGCACGCTGGGGCTGGGCGGGCACACGGCGGCGTTGCTCGCGGCCGGTGCCGGGCGGGTGATCGGTTTCGATCGGGATGAGCGGGCGCTCGAGATCGCGCGGCTTCGTCTCGCGGCGAGTAGTGGGCAAGTGGAGTTCGTCCACGCCGACTACCGGAACCTCGCCGCGGTGTTGCGCGATCGGCAGCTGACGGCCGTCGCCGGCGTGCTGGTGGATCTCGGCGTGTCGTCGATGCAACTGGACGATGCGGCGCGCGGATTCAGTTTTCGATCAGCCGGTCCGCTCGACATGCGGATGGACACCTCGTCCGGCCGGCCGCTCTCGGATCGACTCGCGGAGGTGGATGAAACCGCGCTGGCGGATGTCATCTATCGCTTCGGGGAGGAACGGCGGTCGCGACGCGTCGCGCGATCGATTCTCGCGGCGCGCGATCGCGGTGAACTGGACTCGACGGTCGCACTGGCGTCGGCGGTACGGCGGGGCGTCGGCGGCGGGTGGCAGCGGCTCGACCCGGCGACGCGCACGTTTCAGGCTCTGCGGATTTGGGTGAACGGAGAGCTCGATGGACTGGAGACATTCGTTGAAGACGCCGTCGGCGTGCTTCAGCCCGGCGGCCGGCTGGCGGCCATCGCGTTTCACTCCCTCGAGGACCGCATCATGAAACACACGATGCGGCGGCTGGCAGCGGCAGGCACGGTCACGCTGGTGACCCGGCGGCCGACGATCCCGGGCGAGGCCGAGATCGCGGCGAATCCACGGGCGCGCAGCGCCCGGTTACGCGCGGTGGAGAAGGTCGCATGAGCATCAACCTGGAATACGCCATCAAACAGGACATCAAGAACAACCCGGTCGTGCGCGAGGTCGACCAGGATCAGCGGCGGGAGTTCGTCCGCATGATCGGCCGCGCGGCCCTCATCGTCGCCATGCTGATGTTTGCGCTGTGGCCGCGCACCAGCCGCATCACGGACGGCTATAGCTACGAGAAGCTCCAGGACGAGGTCGCCCGCGAGAAAAAACTGCAGCGGATGTACCGGTTGGAGATCGAGTCGCTGCGCCGGCCGCAGGAAGTCCAGAAGCGCGCGCTGCACGAGCTGCACATGGTGGAACCGACCGAACGGGACACCGTCGTGATTGGCCTCGCGCCGGCCGGCACACCTGCCGACCGTGCGATCGTCGCCGCCGTTCGCTGATCGGAGGGCGCGATGGCGAATCAATGGTGGGCCCGCCTGGTGCTGGGCCGCACGATCGTGTCCGACCCCCTGGCCGACGCCGAACAGCCTGACACCCGGCCCGACTCCGAATGGCGGCCGCCAATCAAAACCCGGTTGCTGATCCTGTTGGGTGTGCTGGCGGTATGGGCCGTGGCGGTGGAAGCCCAGCTCGTGCGCCTGCAGATCGTCGATCACGAGCTCTATCAGAAGAGCGCGAACGGCCAGCAGCAGGAGACGCTGCGCCCTGCGGCGCCGCGCGGCGACATTCTTGACCGTAACGGCAAAATCCTGGCCTATTCGGTGACGTCGTACGACGTCCATGCCGACCCGGCCCGTGTCGTGGACGTGGCCGCTGAGGCGAAGGAAATCTGCGAGGCGTTCGGGGACTGCACCGCCGACGACCTGGCGCAGCTCAAGGCGAAACTCTCGAAGCCCAAGGCTCGCGACGTGACGATCCGGACGGCGAAGATGCTCGCGTTGGACGCCGCGGATCGGCTGCAGCGCCTGATCGATGCGCGCATCAAGGCAGACAAAGCGGTCGCGAGGGCCACGAAAACCGAGCAGAAGCGACCCGCGCTCTGGCTCGATCCCGTGATCTGGCGTTATTACCCGAATCGTGAACTCGGGGCGCATGCGCTCGGATACCTTCTCAATAGCGGCAAGCCCGGCGGCGGCGTCGAAAAGACGCTCGACTCGACGATCGGCGGCGTCAACGGCGAGGTGATTGTCCAGCGCGATGGACGATCGAGTGAAATCTTCTCGCGCGTCAAGAGCGCGCCGATACCGGGCACCACGGTCGAGCTGACGCTCGACCAGATGATCCAGTACTTTGCCGATCGCGAGATCAAGGCCGCCGTCGACGCCTCGCACGCCGCCAGTGGGTCGATCGTTGTCATGGATCCGCACAACGGCGAGATCCTCGCGCTGTCCAGTTACCCGACCTTCAATCCGAACGACCCGGGCGGCGCGTCAAATGACGAACGGCGCAATCGAGTGGTGCAGGACACGTACGAGCCGGGTTCGACGATTAAGATCCTCACGGTGTCGGCGGCGCTCAACGAGGGCCTGAAGCGGCCGTCCGACCTGATCGACACCAATCCCGGCTATATCCAGCCCGCCGGCCGGTCCAAGCCCATCTACGAAGACAAGCATCACAACTACGGCGTGCTCTCGGTCGAGGACGTCGTGGTGAGGTCGAGCAACGTCGGCGCGATCAAGATCGGCCTCCTCGTCGGACCGGAACGCATGGTGCAGTACGCCCAGGCGATGGGGCTCGGCCAGAAGATTGCCCCGGATTTCGTCGGTGAATCCCGCGGCCGCGTGAATTCGGTCGCCAAACTAACCGACAGCGCGCTCGCGTCCATGTCCGTCGGCTACGAAGTCAGCGTGACGCCAATTCAGATGGCGGCGGCCGTGAGCGCGATCGCCAATGGCGGCTTTCTCGTCGAGCCGCACATCAAGCGCGCACAATTCAAGAACGGCCAGCGCCTCGAGTACACGCCCGCACCGCCTCGTCGCGCGATTGCAGCCGAAACGGCGGCCGCGATGACCTCGATCCTGGAAAGCGTCGTGCAGCGCGGCACCGGCAAACCGGCGAAACTCGATCGCTATCTGGTAGCCGGTAAGACCGGCACGGCGCAGAAGGCCGGCAAGGGGGGCTACAACGACAAGGATTACTACGTGTCGTTCGTCGGCTTCGTGCCGTCGCGCGATCCGGTCTTCACCATTCTGGTGGTGATCGACGCGCCCCAGGTCGGATCGAAGTACGGCGGCGCCCTCGCCGCACCGGTCTTCAAGCGCGTCGCTGACGCCGCGCTGCAGTACCTCGGCGTGCAGCCGTCGATCAATCCGGCGCCACCGGTAATGGTCGCGTCCGATCAGTCACTGCTGCCGCGCGTGACGCCGCGGCCCAGCGCCACGGTTCCGGCGGTGACGCAGGTCGACGGACGTCCCGTGATGCCCGATCTGCGAGGCATGACGATGCGCGAGGCCGTGCGTGTGGCGGGCCTCGTGGGTGTATCGCTGACCTCCATGGATGGCGACGGCGTGGTGGTGTCGCAAATGCCCGAAGCCGGCGCGGTCATCGGTCCCGGGTCGCGCGCCGCGATTTCACTGCGTCGCGGTGCGGTTGGCAATAAGGGGAGCAATCGATGACGCTTGGCGCTCTGGTCAGCCAGGCCCGGACACTCGCGCCGGATGCGCGCGCCCGGGTTGGGGACGCCAAGCGCCAGGACCTCGCACTGACCGGCATTACCCACGACTCGCGCGCCGTCACGAATGGCGTGGTGTTCGTGGCGATCCGCGGCCAGCGGCACGATGGCACCGCGTTCGCTGAAGAAGCGGCGCGTCGCGGAGCCGCCGCGATTGTCGCCGAAACGCCGGCGCCGGCCGGGATCCTGGCGCCCTGGATTCGCACACCGGATGCCCGCCTCGCGCTGGCCGAATTGTCGAACATCTTTTTCGGCCATCCGAGCGAATCGTTGTCGGTGGTCGGCGTGACCGGAACCAACGGAAAGACGACGTCCACCTATCTGCTGGCGGCCGTGCTCGATGCCGCCGGTCTGCCATGCGGCCGGATGGGCACCGTCACCGTGCGCATCGGTCCGGATCCCGCAGATGAGCGCGATGCCTCACACACCACGCCGGAGGCGCCTGAAGTGCAGCGCCTGCTTCGCGAAATGGTGGACCGCGGCTGCAAGAGCTGTGCGATGGAAGTGTCGTCGCACGCCCTGGTGCTGCAGCGCGTCGCAGGCGTGCGATTCCGCGCCGCCATCTTCACGAACCTGACGCGCGACCATCTCGATTTTCATCTCGACATGCAGCAGTACTTCGCCGCCAAGCGGCGGCTGTTCGAAATGCTGCCGGCCGATGCCCCCGCGATTATCAACGTTGACGATCCGTGGGGACAGGAACTGGCCGCGAGTCTGCCGAACGTCGTGACCTACGGCATCCAGCGCGCGGCCGCCATGCGCGCCGTCTCGATTCAGTCGACGCTCGAGGGTCTCGCGTTCCAGATCGAAACCGCAAACGGCGCCCTGTCGATTCGGTCGCCGCTGGTGGGCCGCCCGAACGTCTACAACATCCTCGGCGTGGCCGCGGCGGCGTTGTCGATCGGCGTCACGCCGCGGGCCGTCGAAGCCGGCATCGCGCGTTTGGACGGCGTCCCCGGCCGCTTTCAAATGGTCTCGGCGACGACGGACGACGTCCGTGTCGTCGTGGACTACGCGCACACGGACGACGCCCTGAAGAATTTGCTGGAGACGGCGCGCCCGCTGGCCAGCGGCCGGTTGATTACGGTGTTCGGCTGCGGTGGCGATCGCGACCGGACCAAGCGGCCGCTCATGGGCACGGTGGCCGCGCGCCTGAGCGACCTCGTGGTGCTGACATCAGACAATCCGCGGTCCGAAGACCCGCTGCGCATCATCGATGAAATCAAGCTCGGCATCGTGCCGCCCGCCGATCCCAGCGCGCCCAAACGCCACGCCACGCCGCTCGTCGTCAATGCGGATCGCCGCGCGGCCATCGTGCACGCCGTGCGAACCGCGGAGCCCGGCGATCTCGTAATCATCGCGGGCAAGGGACACGAGAAGTACCAGGTCATCGGCGATCGCACGATTCCGTTCGACGATGTGGACATTGCGCAGACGGCGCTCGCGGACCGCCGCCGCGGGTCGAAGGTGTGACGGGCATCGTGGCTGCCGTTGCGCTCACCGCCGGACTTGTGGCCGAGGCCACGAGAGGCCAGATCGTTGCCGGATCGGCGGCCGATGTCTTTGCGTCGGTGTCGATCGACAGCCGAACGATAGCCGCGGGCGCGCTGTTTGTGGCGCTCAAAGGCGAACGTGTCGACGGCCACGCGTACATCGCCGACGCCGTTCGGCGCGGCGCCGGTGGTCTGCTGGTCTCAGAACGAATCGATGCCGGCGGTACGGTCGTGCGGGTGGACGATACGTTACTTGCGCTGCAGGCGCTCGGCCGGGAAATCCGGCGCCGGTCGCATGCAAAGGTCGTGGCGATCACTGGGAGCGCGGGCAAGACCACTACCAAGGAACTGCTGGCCGACGTGCTGGCCACGCAATTCCATGTCTTTCGCAACCGCGGCAACCTCAACAACCATATCGGCCTTCCGCTGTCACTCACCGAGCTGGCGAGCGGTCCGGAAATCGCCGTCGTTGAACTGGGGATGAACCACGCCGGCGAGATTCGTACGCTCGTGGCGCTCGCGGAGCCCGACATTCGCGTCTGGACGAACGTGGGGGATGCGCACATCGGGCACTTCGGATCGCGCGACCTCGTCGCCGACGCCAAGGCCGAAGTCCTCGAATCAGCCACCGCCGACTCTGTCGCCGTCGTGAACGCCGATGACCCATTGATCGTCCGCCGCGCCCGGGCATTTCCCGGTCGCGTCATCACGTTTGGATTCGACGCGGCCGCGATGATTCGCGCTCGCGACGTCCACGACCGCGGATTCGACGGGACGTCCGCCCAGATCGAGACCCCTGCCGGTTCATGGGCCCTTCACCTCAAGTTGCCAGGCCGCGTGCATTTGATGAATGCGCTGGCGGTCTCGGTGGTCGCCATCGAGTGCGGCGTTCGGCCCGCGTCAATTGCTGGTCGGCTGGCGGATGCGCGGCCGGTGTGGCGGCGGGGTTCCGAATTCCGCGCCGCCAATGGCGCGCGCGTGATCGACGACACCTACAACGCCAGCCCCGCGGCGATGGAAGCGATGCTGGCGGCGCTTGCGGCGACGCCGACGACCGGCCGCCGCGTGGCGGTGCTGGGCGAAATGCTTGAACTGGGCGATTCGGCCCGATCCCTCCACGATGCGTGCGGCCGCGCGGCGGTGCAGTCGGGCGTGGACGTGCTTGTGGCGATCGGGGGCCCGGCCGCGGATGGTTTCGTCGCCGGCGCCAAAGCCGCCGGGCTGCCGGACGCGCAGCTGCACCGATTCGCGGATTCGGCGTCTGCGACGAAGCCGGTCGTGTCGATTGTCCAGGCCGGCGACGTCGTGCTCGTCAAAGGCTCTCGTGGTACGCGCACCGATCTCGTCGCCGATGCGTTGCAGGCCGGAGGGACGCGCTAATGCTGTTCCACCTGCTGTCCGGTTACCTGCACATCAACATCGTTCGCTATCTCACGTTCCGCACGGCGGTCGCGAGCTTGACCGCGTTTGGCATCAGCGTGCTGCTCGGTCCGTGGCTGATTCGACGCCTGCGGGATTTTCAGGTCGGTCAGGTGGTCCGCTCGGACGGCCCGGCCACGCACAAACCCAAGGCCGGCACGCCGACGATGGGCGGCTTGCTCATTCTGGCGGCGGTGTTCACGCCGACGTTGCTGTGGGCCGATCTGTCGAATCCGCATGTGTGGGTCGCGGTGTGCGCGACGGCGGCCTTCGGCGGGATCGGTTTCGTCGATGACTACCTCAAAGTGACGCGGCACAGTCACCACGGGCTCTTTGCCCGCTACAAGTTCGCCGCGCAGATCGTCGTCGCCCTGGCAGTTGGCGTCACGCTCGTGCTCATGGCGCAATGGAACCAGCCGTTCTATTCCACGCAGCTCAACATTCCGTTCTTCAAGGATCTGCGTCCGGATCTCGGCTGGTGGTACGTCGGCCTGGCTGTGTTGGTCCTCGTGGCAACCACGAATGCCGTGAACCTGACCGACGGTCTGGACGGCCTCGCGATCAGCACGTTCGCTGTGTCGGCCGGCGCCTACACCGCGCTCGCCTACGTCACGGGCCACGCCGCGATCGCCCAGTTTCTGCTGCTGCCGCATTTCGCGCCGACTGGCGAGCTGACGATCTTCTGCGGATCGATGGTGGGCGCGAGCCTCGGCTTTCTGTGGTGGAACGCGCATCCTGCCGACGTGTTCATGGGCGACGTCGGGTCGCTCGGCCTCGGCGGCGCACTCGGCACGGTGGCGCTGCTGGTCAAGCAGGAATTGCTGCTGCCCATCGTCGGCGGCGTGTTCGTGCTCGAGGGGCTCTCCGTCATCATCCAGGTCGGGTCCTTCAAGCTTCGCGGCAAGCGCGTTTTCCGGATGGCGCCTCTCCATCATCATTTCGAGTTGATGGGCTGGCAGGAGCCCAAGGTGATTTCGAGATTCCAGATTCTCGCGATCCTCTTCGCGCTCTTCAGTCTGACCACGTTGAAGCTGAGGTAGCCATGAGCTTTGACGTGACAGCGCAGCACGTGGTGGTCGCCGGTGGCGGGCGCAGCGGCGTGGCTGCGGCGGATCTGCTGTTGTCGAAAGGCGCGCGCGTCACGCTGAGCGATCTTCGCGAACCGGACGGCGCGGCGGACCTGCGACGCCGCGGCGCGACCGTCGACGTCGGTCCGCATCGCGCCGCGCTGTTTGCCGAGGCTGATTTGGTAGTGCTGAGCCCCGGCGTGTCGCCGGATCAGGATGCCGTGGCCGCGGCCAGACGCGCCGGCGTGCCGGTCATGGGCGAAGTCGAGATGGCGTCGCGCTGGCTGAAGGGCCGCGTGATTGCGATTACCGGCACGAAGGGCAAGTCCACCACGACGACGCTCACCGCGCGCATGTTGCAGGAGGCGGGGCTCGACGCGCCCGCCGGCGGCAATCTCGGCACGGCGCTCTCGACGCAGGTCGATCGTTCCCGGCCGGCGACCGTGCACGTGGTCGAGGTCAGCAGCTTTCAACTCGAGACGACCGACACGTTTCATCCGTGGATCGCGGTGTTGCTCAATCTCTCGCCGGACCATCTGGATCGGCATCCGACATTCGAAGCGTACGCCGCCGCCAAGGCGCGCGTGTTCGCGAATCAAACCGCCGACGACTGGGCCGTGGTCAACGCCGACGATGCGTCATCGATGGCGCTGGCGGCAGGCGGGCGCGCGCGCCGATTCGATTTTGCGCTCGACGCCGATGTGGCAGACGGCGTCACCGTGCACGGTTCAGACATCGTGCGTCGCGAGGGTGGCCAGTCTGCGCCGATTCTGCCGTTGTCATCAGTGCGGCTGCCGGGCCGGCACCTGCTCGGCGATGTGCTGGCGGCCACGGCGGTCGGGTGCGTCGCTGGAGTACCGCCGGCTGCGATGCGGCGCGCGGTCGAAGGTTTTGCCGGGTTGCCGCACGCGCTCGAACGCGTGGCGGAGATCGGCGGCGTGACGTTCATTAACGATTCGAAGGCGACGAACATCGCGTCCGCTCGCCGGGCCCTCGAGAGTTTTCCCGGCGGCGTCGTGGCCATCATGGGCGGCCGCTACAAGGGCGGTGCGTTCGGCGACCTCGAGGATGTTGTTCGCGCTCGCGCCACGGGCATCGTCGCCATCGGCGAAGCGGCGCCGTTGATCGAGGACGCGCTGGGACAGGTGGTGCCGGTGGTGCGCGCGCGCACGATGGACGAGGCCGTGTCCATGGCGTTCGAGCGGGCCGCGGCTGGCGGCGTCGTACTGCTGGCGCCCGCGTGTTCGAGTTTCGACATGTTCAAGGACTACGCGGACAGGGGCGAGAGATTCAAGGAAGCAGTGAAGAGGCTGAGCAACTGAGCCGCGTTTGGGGGTGGGGCCCCAAACGCAACTAAGTAAGGACGGGAACGACTAAGCAAGCGCTGAACAGTCATCAGATCGGATGCGGCGGCGAGGGGCCTGCCGCTGGGAACATAGGCCGTATTGGCCTGTGAGGCAGGTGTCCTGGTCCGGTCCGGCTGATGACTGTTGAGCGCTTCTCCGAATGATCGCGGCAAGGAGTGAACGAATCGATGGCACGCACGCTGAAGTCCGACAAAATGCTCTTCTGGACGGCGCTTGCGCTCGTCTGCACCAGCGTCGTGATGGTGGTCAGCGCGGCGGCAGTGTCGCGCGAAACCGGCGCGGTCCGGCAAATCGGGATGGCCCTGGTGGGCATGGTCGGCATGTTCGCCATGATGCGCACGGACTATCACCACCTGAAGCGGCCCGAGGTCATCTGGACGCTGCTCAGCATCACGTTCATCGGATTGGTGGCCGTGTTTCTGTTTGCGGCCAGAAACGGCGCGCATCGCTGGATTCAGGGACCGTTCAGCTTGCAACCGTCGGAACTGGCGAAGCTGGCGGCCATCGTGTTCGCCGCGGCCATCCTCGAGCGGCGGATGCACCGCGTCAATGACATTCGCTATTCCCTCGGCGCCGTCGCGGTCGTCACCGGGCTCATGGCGTTGCTTATCGCGAAAGAGCCCGACCTGGGCACGGCGGCCGTGCTGGTGCTCGTGGTGTTTGCGATGGTGTTCGCCGCCGGCTTGCATTGGCGCTATGTCGTCGCCGGGTTCGTCGCGCTGCTGCCGGTGCTGACGTATTACATTCTGACGGCCGACTGGCGGCAAATGCGGCTCCTCGCGTTTCTGCATCCCGACGATCCGACGCTCGCCCCGTACACGCACCAGCTCAGGCAGTCGCAAATCGCGCTCGGATCGGGCGGCCCCTTTGGTCTCGGACTCGGCGGCAGCATGCAGAAGGCCTACTTTCTGCCTGAGGCACACAACGATTTTATTTTCGCGGTCATCGGCGAGGAACTCGGTTTGATCGGCACGACGGCGCTGGTGATGTGTTTCCTCGTGCTGGTTTGGCGGGGTCTCCGCGTGGCGCTCCTGGCCCCGGATCGGTTTGGCACACTGGTCGGGATCGGCATCGCGATGATGGTTGGCATGCAGGCGTTCATCAATATGAGCGTCGTCATCGGGATCGCGCCTACCAAAGGCATACCGCTGCCGCTCGTGAGCGCCGGCGGATCGTCACTCCTGATCACGATGGTCGCGATGGGCATCCTGCTGAACATTTCTCAACAGGCGTCATCCACGGCGGCAGCGTCGGTGAATGCACGGTGATCACATTGGTGATTGCGGGTGGCGGAACCGGCGGCCATCTGTTTCCGGGGATTGCGGTGGCGCGTGAACTGCTGCGACGTATGCCGAACGCACGCGTGTCGTTCGTCGGCACCGCACGTGGCCTCGAGGCGCGGGTGATTCCGGCGGAGGGATTGGAGCTCGACGTGATTCGGAGCGCAGGCCTCAAGGGCAAGTCGATCGCCGCGCGTGCGCGCGGCGCCGCGCTCGTCCCGGCGGGACTCTACGACGCGTGGCGCGTGCTGGCCCGCCGCCGTCCGCATGTCGTGATGGGCGTCGGCGGCTATAGCTCGGGTCCGGTGGTGATAGCCGCGGCGATCCGGCGGATTCCGACGCTGGTGCTGGAGCAGAACGCGGTGCCGGGCTTGACGAATCGTTTGCTCGCGCCCTGGGTACGCGCGGCGGCGGTGACCTATGAACAGACGCAGTCATTCTTTCGAGGGAAGGCGTTCGTGACGGGAAATCCGGTGCGGGCAGAATTCTTTCAAACGACGAACGACGAACGACGAACAACGAACGGACGCACCGTGCTGGTCCTCGGGGGCTCGCAGGGCGCGCATGCGATTAACGTCGCGATGATGGCCGCCGGCGCGTCCCTGATGCAGCGCGTCCCCGGGCTGTCGCTCGTCCATCAGACGGGCGAGCGCGACTTGGTCGAGGTGCGATCCGCATATCAACGCGCCGGCGTGCGCGCTCGGGTCGAACCCTTTCTGCCGGCGGTCGCGCGGGAAATGGCCGAGGCGGACGTCGTGATTTCGAGAGCCGGCGCGACGACGCTGGCGGAATTGGCGGCTGCCGGTCGGGCGGCCGTACTCATTCCGTTCCCAGGGGCGTCGGACGATCACCAGCGGCGGAACGCAGAGCTTCTTGCCGCGGCCCACGCGGCCACCGTGATTGATGAGCGCGATCTCACGACGGATCGCCTGGTCGACGTCACCGCAAGCCTTGTCGAGGACGATGCGCGACGGGCCCGGATGGCGACGTCGATGCGTGGGTTCGCTCGTCCGGATGCCGCGGCGCAGATCGTCGACCGCATCCTCGCGTTGGCCGGTCACAGCGGACGACAGGCGGCCTGATGGCGTGGCTCGGCCGCACGCGGCGCGTGCACTTCGTGGGAATCGGCGGCATTGGCATGAGCGGTATCGCGGAATTGCTCGCGAATCTCAACTATGAGGTGAGCGGGTCGGATGCACGGCGGTCGGACGTGACGGATCGACTGGCGGGGTTGGGCGTGCGAATAGGCATCGGACATGAGGCCGCGAATATCGGCGACGCTGACGTCGTCGTGGTGTCGTCCGCCATCGCAGCCGCCAATCCTGAAATCGCCGAGGCCCGCCGGCGGCATGTGCCCGTGATTCCGCGCGCGGAAATGCTGGCCGAGCTCATGCGCCTCCGCTTCGGCATCGCCATTGCGGGCGCGCACGGCAAGACGACCACGACGTCCATGGTGGCGGTCATGCTGGAGCGAGCCGGCCTCGATCCCACGGCGGTTATCGGCGGGCGGCTCAGCGCGTTCGGCAGCAACGCGCGGTTGGGACAGGGCGAGTACATGGTCGCCGAGGCTGACGAAAGCGACCGATCATTTTTGAAGCTTTCGCCGTCGATCGCGGTTATCACGAATATCGATCACGAACACCTCGAGACCTACGGCACCTTCGATCGACTGGTGGACGCGTTCGTCGATTTCGCGGGTCGCGTGCCGTTCTACGGCGCCGTCGTCGCCTGCCTCGACGATGCACCGGTTCGCGAGATGTTGCCGAGGGTCGGGCGCCGGACGATTACGTATGGATTCTCGGACGCGGCCGATGTCGCGGGCCATTCGGCGCGAAGCGACGGACGATCGTCGCAGTGCGCGGTGCGGTACTCGATCCGCGGCGTGCCCGGCGGCTCGGGCGAAGGCACGATCGCGCTGAACGTGCCGGGCCTGCACAACCTGCAGAACGCGCTGGCCGCGGTCGCCGTGGGCCTCGAGCTCGGCGTGCCCTTTGGCCGGATTACGCAGGCGCTCGGCGAGTTCCGCGGAGCGGAGCGACGGTACGAGGTGCGCGGATCGGTGAGCGGCGTCACGGTGGTGGACGACTACGGCCATCACCCGACGGAAATCGCCGCCGTACTGAGGGCCGCCCGTTCCGGCAATCCTGGCCGGATCATCGCGGTGTTTCAGCCGCATCGGTATAGCCGCACGCGAGACCTGCTGGGCGATTTTGGCCCCGCGCTGTCCGAGGCGGACGTCGTCGTGCTCACCGATATTTACGCCGCCGGCGAAGCGCCCATTCCCGGCGCGACCTCGGAAGCGCTGGCCGCGGCCATCCGCCCGCACGTGCGCGATCTACGCGTCGTGTCCGGCCTGGGTGACATCCCCACACTGGTACGGGACCTGGTGCGCGAGGGCGATCTCGTCCTGACGCTCGGTGCCGGCTCGATTGGTGGCGTGGGCGACCGCATTCTCGGAGCAATTCGTGAGGTGAAGTCATGACTAGTGAAACGGGATCGCCGCGACGCGGTCTGCCGCCTGCAGCCGCCGGCATTCCAGTGCCGGCCGACCGGCGCTTCAGGCGATCGGACGTTCGGCAGGTCCGCCGCCGCAACTGGCGGCAGTTTTTCTTCCGCGCCGGCTGGTACGGCGCCGGCGCGCTCATCGTCTTGATTGCGGCCGCGTGGCTCGGCAGCGCGCTGCTCGATGCCGCGGCGTTGAAAGTGGACAAGATCGTCGTCACCGGGAGGGTCCGGTTGCCACAGGCCGAGGTTGACGCGTCCCTCGAGGGTCTCAAGGAGCAGAGCATCCTGCGCGTGGACCTCGAGCAGTTCCGTCTCAGGCTCGTCGCGTCTCCCTGGGTGCAGTCCGCGGAACTCTGGCGCGTGCTACCGTCAACTGTGCACGTGCGAATCGTCGAACGGACGCCGCTTGCGGTGGCCCGCTTCCACGGTCAGGTTTACCTGGTGGATGCCAGTGTCATCATCGCGAGTTTCGGTCCGCAGTATGCCGAATTTGATCTGCCCATCGTTGACGGCCTGATGCAAAACGGTCCCAAGGGAACCGTCATCAATCCGCAGGCCAGCCAATTGGTGCAGCGTCTGTTCGAGGAACTGGCCCCGCGGCCCGACCTGTTCGCACGAATTTCGCAAGTGGACGTGTCCGATTCACGGAATGCCGTGGTACTTCTTGAAGGCGAACCGGCCGCCCTGCGGCTCGGCGACAAGAACTTTCTCGAGGCGTTCCGGCGTTACGAAGTGGCCGCGCGCGGGATGCGCGACCAGCCGCCGCAGGAGTACTACGAGCTGCGATTTGCCGGCGACCGTGTGTGGGCGAAGTGACCGTCCGGATTCAGTAACGAGGGTTGAGCATGTCACGCAGAGAACGGTATCTGGTCGGGCTCGACGTCGGGACGTCGAAGATCGCGGCCATCGTCGGCGAGGTGATGGACGATGGCAACCTCGACATCATTGGTATCGGCCTGTCGGAGTCCAAGGGCATCCGCCGCGGCGTGGTCAATAACGTGGATTCGGCCGCCGAGGCCATCAAGAAGGCGATCGATGAGGCAGAACTGACAGCCGGTATCGAGATTGACAGCGTGTATCTCGCGCTGTCCGGCGCACACGTGAAGGCATTCAACAGCCGGGGCGTGGTGGCCGTCGCCGGCCGGAACCGGGAAATCACGCGCGAAGACGTTAAGCGGGCCATCGACGCCGCGCGGGCCGTCGCCCTGCCGGGCGGCCGGGAGATTTTTCACGTATTACCGCAGGATTTCGTCGTGGATGACCAGGACGGCATCGCGGTGCCGGTCGGCATGACCGGCGGCCGGCTCGAGGTCAACGTCCACGTGGTGACCGGCAGCTCGTCGTCCATGCAGAACATGATCGCGTGCGTGAACCGGGCCGGCGTTGAGGTCGTGGACACCGTGCTGGAACAGCTCGCGGCCAGCGAGTCGGTGCTCTCGCCGGACGAAAAAGAACTGGGCGTCGCCCTCGTGGACATCGGCGGCGGCACGACGGACTTCGCCGTCTTCGAACGCGGGAGCCTCTGGCATACCGGCGTGGTCGCCGTCGGCGGCGACCACTTCACGAATGACATCGCCGTCGGCCTGCGCATGCCGATTCCCGATGCGGAGAAGTTGAAGCGGCGATCGGGTTGCGCGCTGAGCGCCCTGGTCCCGGAAGACGAAACCATGGAGGTCGCCAGCATCGCTGGACGCCGGGCGAGGACGATGTCCCGCCGGGTGCTGTCGGAGATTCTGCAGCCTCGGGCTGAAGAAATCTGTCACCTGCTCTGGGATGAAATCCGGCGCGCGGGTTACGAGAAGTCGCTGAACTCCGGCATCGTCATTACGGGTGGCGGAGCGCTGCTCGAGGGGATGGCCGAGATCGCCGAACAGATTTTTGACCTGCCGGTGCGCCGCGCGGCGCCCGAAGGCGTCGGCGGGCTGGCCGATCACGTCAACAGCCCGGCGTTCGCGACGTCGGTCGGGCTGTGCGCCTACACGCATCGCAACCTTCAGATGGAACCCGTGCGCGTCGGGTCGGGTGCGTTGGGACGAATTACAGGTAGAATTCGCACACTGTTCAAGGAATTTTTCTAATTGTTCGCTTGACGAGGAGTTACATGGACGCACGATCATCCAAATCCCAGGAAAAACTTCGCCTCCTGCTTGATGAGGAGTCCGCGCGGGCCGGCGCGAAGATCAAAGTGATTGGCGTCGGCGGCGGTGGCGGCAATGCCGTCAACCGCATGGTCAAGTCGGGGTTTGGTTCGGTCGAGTTCATCGTCGCCAACACGGACGAGCAGGCGCTGGCGGCAAATGCGGCGCCGACGAAGATTCAAATCGGCCGGCAGTTGACCAAAGGGCTCGGTGCCGGTGCCGATCCGAACGTGGGCCGAGCCGCGGCGCTCGAAGACACCGAAAAAATCCTTGAAGCCCTGACGGGTGCGGACCTCGTGTTTGTCACGACCGGGCTCGGCGGCGGCACCGGCACCGGCGCGGCGCCCGTGATCGCGAGCCTCGCGAATCAACTCGGCGCGTTGACAATTGCCGTCGTCACCAAACCCTTCAAGTTCGAGGGGCGCAAGCGCGCGCTGCAGGCCGAAGCTGGTCTACGAGATCTCGCCGACACCGTCGACACGATGATCATGATTCCGAACGAGAAGCTCCTGGCCACGGTGGCCAAAAGCACGAGCATGTCCGAGGCGTTCTCGACCGCCGATGACGTGCTGCGGCAAGCCATTCAAGGCATTTCGGATCTCATCCTCGTGCCCGGCCTGATCAACCTCGACTTTGCCGATGTCCGGACCATCATGATGCGCATGGGCATGGCGATCATGGGCACGGGCGTGGCGAAGGGCGAGAACAGGGCCAAACTCGCCGCCACGGCGGCGATTTCGAGTCCGCTGCTCGAGGACGTGTCCATGCAGGGCGCTCGTGGCGTCATTATCAATGTGACGGGCGGGCCGGACCTGACGCTGGCCGAAGTCAGTGAGGCGTCCGACATCATTTACAGCGCCGCGCACGAGGACGCCAACATCATCTTTGGAGCCGTCGTGGACCCGAAGATGGAGGGTCAGGTCAAGATCACGGTCATCGCGACCGGTTTCGACCCTGCGCGGGTTGCTGCGTCGCCGGCATCGCAGTCCTCCAGGGTGACCCCCGCCGACCTCAGCGCTTATGCCATGCCCAGGGCACAGGTGGGCGAGCGAGTGGCCGCAGCAGGCGGCGCCGGGCGTGTCGTGCGCCGGCCGGTCATCGACCTGCCCAACATTGCCTTCAAATCCGTCTCTGACGCCGACGCGCCCGCTGGCCTTGACGAAGATGCCTCACCGCTCGACGTGCCGGCGTTCATGCGGCGGCACGAGGGCTAAGTAGGGTCCAAGGGTCCAAGGGTCCAAAGGTCCAAAGGTCCAAAGGTCCTGGGGGTTCAGCTCAGACGGCGCCGTTTTCGGTTAGCAGGTACACTCTCCAGAGCCACTTCCTTCGCCCTCGTCGCCGCCTGATGCGGGGCGTGCGCAGTGGCGCCGAAGGTCCAGGTTGAGCAATCGAGAAAAACCCGCCCGATTCGGCGGCCGGCCGGAGGGGGGACGCGCCCTCGATGGGCACGCGCGCGCCCGCGACGTGCTGTCGCGCGAGGTGGGATTCGTCCGCAAGTCGCACGGCGGACGCCTGCGCGTGGCCTTGTCGTTCCCCAATACCTACTGGGTCGGGATGTCCAACCTTGGCCTCCAGACCGTCTACCAGCTTTTCAACGCCGACGAGCGCGTGGTCTGCGAGCGGGTGTTCCTGCCCGGCAAGCAGGAACTCGCCGACTTTGCCGCCCGCCGGGAACCGCTCGTGACCATCGAATCGCAGACGCCCGTGCGCGACTTTGACGTGCTGGCGTTCTCGGTGTCGTTCGAGTGGGACTACACCAACGTCGTCACCATGTTGCGACTGGCCGGTCTCGAGCCCCGAGCGAATCGCCGGCACGCGCGCGATCCGCTCGTCGTGATTGGCGGCGCCGTGACCTTCGTGAATCCGGAACCGCTGGCGCCGTTTGCGGACGTGATTGCGGCCGGCGAGGCTGAACTCCTGGTGCCGTCGCTGGTCGAGGCTTTTGCCGAGGACCGCAGTCGGGATCGCAGTCACTTGCTCGGGAGTCTCTCGAAGAGCCGCGGCTTCTACGTGCCGAGCCTCTACGACGTGACCTACGCCGGCCCCGGTCGTGTCGCGGCCATCACGCCCAAGCCGGGTTCCGACGCGCCGCCCGTCGTCCATAAAGCGGCGGTCAAGGCGGCCGAACGTCTCCATCCGCCCGCGACCAGCATCTTCACCCCGGACACCGAATTCGGATCGCGCCTGCTCATCGAGGTCGTGCGGGGCTGCGCCAACCTCTGTCGATTCTGCTGGGCCGGCTACAACTATCTGCCCGTGCGTCCGTTCGCCACGGACCGGATTCTCGAAATCGCCCGCGAGGCGAGGCCCCATGCCGACCGAATCGGGCTGGTGTCGATCGCGCTTTGCGATCACCCCGACATCGAGCTGATTCTGACGAGCCTGATGGAGATGGGCTACAGCATCAGCCCCGCGTCGCTTCGGCTCGATGACCTCACGGAGACGATCGTGACCCTGCTTCGCCAAAGCGGTGAGCGGTCGATTACGATCGCGCCCGAGACCGGGTCCGATCGCCTCCGTCGAGTCATCAACAAGACAGTCACCAACGAACAGATCCTCGACAAGTCGGGTCTCATCTTCCGGACCGGCTTCGAGAACCTGAAGCTCTACTACATGATCGGGCTCCCGTCGGAGACCGACGAGGACCTGGTCGCCATTCGCGACCTGACGCTCGAGATGCGCGACATCATGATTGGCGCCGCCCGGACTCGGGGGACGGTCGGCCGCATCGTGGCGTCCGTCAACCCGTTGATCCCCAAGCCCGGCACCACGTACCAGTGGATGCCCATGACTGAGGCGCGCGTCATCGACCAGAAGATCGAGCGGCTGCGCGCCCTCGTCGGCGAAACGGACAATGTCTACTTCAACATCAAGTCCGAGCGGCATTCCTACTTCCAGGGCCTGCTCTCATTGGGCGACCGGCGGGTCGCCGACGTGATCGAGCTGGCCGAACGAAACGGGCACAATTGGCGTGCGGCCGTGGCGGAGGCCGACCTCGACGCGGAGGCCTACCTGTACCGCGATCGCAGCGGCGACGACTTCCTGCCGTGGAACATCATCGACGGCGGGATGAAAACCAGCTTCTTCCGCCAGGAACTCGCCAAGAGCGACCGGGCGGAATGGACGCTTCCACAGAAACTGACGCAAACAAAGTCAGAAGTCAGAAGTTAGAGGTCAGAAGTGAGGAACGGCCTATCGCGGGCCAGTTCGTTCGTTTTCTGACTTTTGACTTCGGACTTTTGACTTTCCTTATGCCGTCGCCGCGAGCTCCGCTTCGTGTTCCTTGTACGCGTCGATGATCAGGTCGCGCAGCTTGTCCTGGCTCGTGTTGTCCATGATGGGCCGGAGCAGAGCGTAGCTGCGGCGCTCGCCGTTGACTGAGTACTGGCGCGACGGCATGGTGACGTTGCGGCCGCCCGCCTTTCGCTCCCACACGGCAAAGCCGACCAGTTTGAGGCCGTCGAGCGGGCCACCGGAAAAATGCAATTCGGCGTCCGCGAGTTTGCCCGCGGGGGCGCCCTTCTCATTCGTCTGAAATTTGATCGTCATGTTGTCTCTCCACCGGCATGCCGGCGGACGCTTCCACTGCAACGGCGTGGCCAACTCGTCCCGCCTGCGTTCTGTACGCCGCAACTGCCGTGCGGATTGGACTTGGACGCGAACGCACCAACGTGTGAATCGGATGCGCGACGTGAAAATGACGCCTCGAGTTGTCGCGGCCGCCCGATCCGGGGCAATCTCGACGCCTGGAGTTATCATCGACGCGGATACGTGATTCCAGATCAGCACCTGCAATTTCATTTCGACGATGGTCCGGCCGGCCGGGTGCTGACCTGCGCCCGACTGGCACCGCTCGCGCCGCACGCGTTCACCACGCGTGAGTTGGTGTTTACGGGCGACCGGGTCGCCGAGGATTTCGATCGGCTGGGCGAGGCGATGGGCGTCCGTGGCGCGGGCGTCGTTCGCGTCAAGCAGGTCCACGGGCGCGCGATTGTCGTGGTCCAACCCGGCCTGCCCGTGCAGGGGATGCCCGAGGCCGACGCCATCATTTCTCGTGACCCGGATCGCGCCATCGCTGTGCGCGTGGCCGATTGCGTGCCAATCCTGATCGCCGACCGCGGGGCGCGCCTCGTAGCGGCTGTGCACGCGGGCTGGCGGGGGAGTGTGGCCGGTATTGCGATGGAGACCGTGCGCACGATCGAATCCCTCGGCGTGCCCGCCGGCGATTTGGTCGCGGCCATCGGCCCCAGTATCGGGGCGTGCTGTTATCAGGTGGACGGCCAGGTTCGTGAGGCGTTCATCGCCGCGTGGCCGGACGCCGATCGGTGGCTGGCCGCGGATGGTCCCGGTCATTGGCGGCTGGACCTCTGGGCGGCCAACGTTGATCAGCTGAAACAGGCCGGCATACGTGCTGACAACCTTGATGTGTCGCGCATCTGCACGGCCATGAACCTCGACACGTGTTTCTCGCATCGCGCGGAAGGCGCCGGCACCGGCCGTATGGCGGCCGCGATTCGACTGGCCGGCCGGACCTAGACGCGGTTTTCACATGACACCCCAGGATCTCCCGCGCGCCTTGTCCGACTATGTCGATCCGGCGGGCGCCGGTCTGCTGCAGGTGTTGATCGATCGGGTGCGCGCCGAGCCGTTCAACATCGTCGCGACCGCCATCTTCGCGCTCGCGATTACCCATACGTTTCTGGCGCCGAAGCTTGCGGCGAAGGGGCATGCGCTGCAGGAAGCGCGAAACGCCCGCGCGCGTGCGCGCGGTGAACAACCAGTTCCGAGCCTCAGGGCTGAGGCGTTGCACCTGATCGGCGAGATCGAAGTTGTCTTTGGCGTGTGGTCGCTCGTACTGCTGGTCGCCATCACGGCCTACGCCGGTTGGCCGTCGGCGGAGCACTACTTCAACGAGACCGTCAACTACACCGAGCCCATCTTTGTTGTCGTGATCATGGCGCTGGCGGCCACGCGACCCATCGTCGGGCTGGCCGAGGTGGCGTTGGGCCGCGTCGCCCGTCTCGGACGGGAATCCGTCACCGCCTGGTGGTTATCGATTCTCATCATCGGCCCCGTCCTCGGGTCGTTCATTACAGAACCTGCGGCCATGACGATCTGCGCGCTCTTGCTCGCGAGGCAGTTTTACGGCCTGCCGGCGCTTCAGCCGACGACCCGCTTCAAATACGCCACGCTGGGCCTGCTGTTTGTGAGCGTGTCAATCGGCGGCACCTTGACGTCGTTTGCCGCGCCGCCGGTGTTGATTGTGGCGCGGACCTGGTCGTGGGACACGGCGTTCATGTTGAGCACGTTCGGATGGCGCGCGGTCCTCGCCATTTCGATAAGCACCCTCGCATATCTGGTCATTTTTCGACGGGAGTTGGGTGCGCTCGACGCCGCCGCGCGAGCCCAGACCCAGGAGACGCTCGAAGCCCAGAGCGTCGGCGTCCTGGAACTGCCGGTGCCGGCCTGGATTACGGGCGTGAACCTGGCGTTCATGGCCTGGACCATCTTCACGTCGCACTACCCGGTGTTGTTCGTCGGTGGCTTCCTGTTCTTTCTCGGATTTGCCAAAGCCACCGCGCCGTTTCAAGGCAGCGTGGATCTCAAGGCGCCGTTCATGGTCGGCTTCTTCCTGGCCGGCCTCGTCATCCACGGCGGATTGCAGGGATGGTGGATTGAGCCGGTCCTCGCTCGCCTGACTGAGGTGCCCCTGTTTTTCGGCAGCCTCACCCTCACGGCCTTTAATGACAATGCACTGGTAACGTACCTCGCCACGCTTGTGCCCGGGCTCAGTGACTCGCTGAAGATCGCCGTCGTCGGCGGCGCCGTCGTGGGCGGAGGTCTGACCGTGATCGCGAACGCGCCGAATCCCGCCGGCCAGGCGTTGCTCGGGCGCTACTTCGGCCCGGGCATCAGTCCCCTCGGCCTGCTGGCAGCCGCGGCGATACCGACCGCGATCGCGGCGATTGTTTTTTTGATGTAGATCGTGGAGCCGTGCCGTTGCCCAGTCAACATATACTTCGCGCCCAGTGACGGTTTCAGAATCTGGCGATTTCACCGGCCGTGTGGCGATTGTCACGGGCGCCGCGCGCGGGCTCGGCCGGGCGGCGGCGCTGCGCCTCCACCAGCGCGGCGCGAGCGTCATCGTCAACGTGCGTGATCCCGCGCGCGCTGAAGCCGTCGCCCACGAAATCGGCGAGCGCGCCCGTCCCGTTGCCGCCGATGTTTCCGCTCCCGGCGGGCCTGAAGTCATCGTTCGGCAGACCCTCGAGCTGTTCGGGCGCGTCGACATTCTCATCAACAACGCGGCGGTGCCGTTGACGACGAGGTTTGAACAGATCAGCGCCGAGGAGTGGCGTCGCGCGATCGAAGTGAACCTGACCGCGCCGTTTCTGCTCATGCAGGCGGTGTTGCCCACGATGAAGGCCCAGCGCTACGGCCGGATCGTGAACATCTCGTCCACCGCGGGACGCATGGTCAGCACGCTCGGTGGGGCGCACTACACGACGTCAAAGACGGGGCTGCTCGGTCTCACGCGCGCAGCCGCCAAGGAACTCGGAAAGTACGGCGTCACCGTGAATGCGGTGTGTCCCGGCATGATCGATACCGAGCTCACACGCGAGAGCGCTTCCTCCGACCTGCTTGAGCACCTCGCGAACGGCTTTCCGGTGCCGCGCCTCGGCACGGCGGAAGAAGTCGCCGATCTGATCTGCTTCGCGGCGTCCGAAAGCGCCGGCTACATCACGGGCGCGTCGCTGGACATCAACGGCGGCGACCTCATGATGTGAAAACACTGAGGCGCGGAGGGAGCGGAGGGCACGGAGAAGTGAGTACACGTCACGAGGAGTCGGAGTGAACGAAGGCACACGCGTCTTAGTCGGTCTGGGTGCGGGTCTGGGCATCGGCTTGGCGATCGCCGCGTCGAACAATGCGACGCTGCTGAACGCGGCTGATGCGGTCGCGCCGGTCGGCACGCTGTGGGTGAACGCGATTCGGATGACCGTGATTCCGCTCGTCGTGTCGCTCGTCATTACGGGCGTCGCGTCGGCGTCCGCGGTCGGCACGGTCGGCCGGATGGGCGGTCGGACGATCGCGGTCTTTGTCGCCATGCTGACCGCCGCGACGGTGCTGGCGCTGCCGCTTGGCATCGCCGTGTTCTCGTGGCTGCCGCATGTCGTCACGGTTCGCCCGGAGTTGCCGCCGGGCGCGGCCGAAGCGGCGCGATCGGTGGCCGAGGGCGCGACCGCCGTGGGATTCTCCGCATGGCTGACGTCGCTCATCCCGACCAACCCGATCGCGGCTGCGGCCAACGGCGCCATGCTGCCGCTGATTCTGTTCACGCTGTTGTTGGCGATGGCCATCGCGCACACGGCCGCTGAGGGACGCGACGTCCTGCTGCGGTTCTTTCGCGCGCTGGGCGACGCGATGCAGGTGCTCGTGCGATGGGTGATTTGGTGCGCGCCCATAGGCATCTTTGCGCTGATGCTGCCGCTCGGTGCGCACGGTGGCGCCGGATTCGCCGGCGCGATTGGGTTTTACATTGCGGCCTATTCGCTGGCGTCGGTGTTGTTCGTACTGCTGTTGTATCCGGCGCTCGCGATGTTGGCGCGCCTGCCCATGCGCGACTTCGCCCAGGCCGCGCTGCCGGCGCAGCTGATCGCGTTTTCCTCGAGTTCGTCGATCGCCTCCTTACCCGCGCTGGTCCGTGGCGCCGACGAGCGCTTGAAACTGCCGAAGGATGTAACAGGCTTTGTGCTGCCGCTCGCGATCTCGACATTCAAGTTCGCGGCGCCCGTGTCGTGGACGTTCGGCACCCTGTTTGTCGCCTGGTTCTATCAGGTCAATCTGGGACCGGCGGCGTATTTCACGATCGCCTTCGCCGCGATCTTCCTCGCCTTTGCGGCGCCCGGTGTGCCACGCGGCGCCTTCCTCATGCTCGCGCCGCTGTTTCTCTCGATTGGCGTACCCGTCGAGGGCATCGGGATTCTGATCGCCGTCGATGCGATTCCCGATTTATTCGCGACCGTGCTGAACGCGACGGGCGATCTGGCGGCGACCGTGTTGGTGGCGCCAAGACCGGACCCCTAAAGCGACCCCGCCCTCGTGCCGACAAGCTTTCTGGACTGTCATAGCGTCATATGACAGTCCAGTTATGCTGTTCGAGCTGAATTACAAATCTGCGAAGCCGGTCTACCTCCAGGTGGTGGACCAGGTCCGAGCCGCAGTCGCATCCGGCGCCGCGCGCGCCGGCGACATGCTGCCTTCCATTCGGCCGCTGGCCGAGGAACTCCGCGTCAATCGCAACACGATCGCCAAGGCGTACACCGAACTGGAGAGCCAGGGCGTCATCCAGACGCTTGCCGGCAAGGGTTGCTTCATCACCGGCCAGGCCTCACCGCTGCGCAAAGATGCGCGGCTCAAACTCGTGACCGAGGATATCGACGACGCCGTCATTGCGGCGCATCACCTGCAGGTGGACAAGGCGGAATTTGTCCGCCTGGCTGCCGACCGCTTCGAGGCCTTCGCCAAACGGCGCGCGCGCGCGCTTCAGGACTGACACCTATGTCTACACAAACCCCCGCCATCGAAGTCACCGACCTCGTCCGCCGCTACGGCCGCACCGACGCGGTCAACGGCCTGAGCCTGCGCGTCCAGCCCGGCCGCTGTTACGGCTTTTTTGGCCGCAACGGCGCCGGCAAGACGACGACGATCAAGTGCTTGCTGGACTTGCTGCGGCCGACGAGCGGGAGCGTCAAGGTGTTTGGGCTGGATCCAGCCAGGCACGAGGTGGAGGTCAAGACACGGCTGTCCTACGTGCCCGATCAGGTCGGGTTCTATCCGTGGATGACAGTCAGGGACACGCTCGAGTACGCAGCCTCATTCCGGTCGCACTGGAATCGCGACACCGAGCGGGGATTGCTCGATCAGTTCCGGCTGCCGCTGGGCCACAAGACGAACCATCTGTCGAAGGGCCAGCGCACGCAGTTGGCGCTCATCGCGGCGATTTGTCCCGAACCCGATTTGCTGGTGCTCGATGAACCGACGTCCGGCCTCGATCCGATCGTGCGCCGCGAGTTCATCCAGACGGTGATTGGTGCGTATCAGGATGGCGCGCCCGGCACGCGCACCGTGTTCGTGTCCACGCACCTCATCTCTGAGTTCGAGGGCCTGATCGACGATTTCACGATCATCGACAACGGCACGGAAGTGCTGACGCTTGATGCGGACACCGCTCGCGCGCGATATCAAAAAATCTATGTCCGTCTCCCGTCCGTGCCACACGGATTGGCGATCGAGGGCGCCCGATTGCTCCATCAGCGCGGCCGTGAACTGCAGTTTGTCGTCAATGGCAATGCCGATGACGTGCGGACGCGACTCGCGGTGCATTCGCCGGAAACGATCGAAACGGAGTCGCTGACGCTCGAAGAGATCTTCGTCGCCACGCTCACGCCGGCGGGAGCGGCGGCATGACTGCGAGCTGGCGGAAATCGCTCCTCCGGAACGAGCTGCGGGCGCTCGGACCTGCCTGGCTGGCGTTCGCCGCCCTCGCACTGCTCGGGGAGGCGCTCCGGCCGGGCGGTGCGTTCGTCGGGTACGCAGCCGGCACGTTCTTCCTCGCGGCGATGTCGATCGGCCACGAATACACGAATCGGACACTGCCGGCCCTGCTCGCCCAGCCTGTCAGCCGACGTCAGATGTTCGTCGTCAAGATGGCGGTCGTGGTCGGGCTCGTGGCGGCGCTCGGTGCCCTGGCGAGTGTCGCCGGCCTGGCCGGCATTGATCGCTGGTGGCAATCGACGGCCCCGTACGCGAGACCACGGAACGCCGAGCCGATCAGTTCGCTGAACGTCGGCCCGGCCACGGCACTCCTGTTGCCCGCGTTCGCCGCGGTTTGCCTCGCGCCGTGGTTCACGATGGTGAGCCGGGGCCTCCTCGGAGGCGTCGTGTTCTCGGCCGCCGCCCTCGGCGCCGCCTGGCTCGGCGGTGATCTCGTCGGAACCCTCAGGTTCGGCCTTGCGCCGGAAGACGCGATGAAGGTCAATGCGTTTCGTACGCAGTTCGCTTGGTGGACGATGTCGTTCGTGTCCCTGGCGGGCGTAGCGCTGACGTGGCGGACGTTCGTTCGGCTCGAGGCGAGCGAGGGCCCTCCCGGTATTTCCGTGCTGCGAAGGCGGCGGCACGTGCGCCCTGCGGAAGCCGAGCGGCCGACCGGCGCGCGCAGGTCGTGGTGGATGGAGGTCGCGCGAAAAGAACTCCATCTGCAGAAGATGGTCTTCGTGATCGCCGGCATGTATATCGTCTTCTGGTGCGCGATCGGCTGGTCAGCCCGGTTTCTTTCGCCGGCGTTGACGGTCCTACTGGCCCCTCTCAGCTATGCGTACGCGGGAGCGGTCGCGCTGTTGCTGGGGTCGTTTGCCAGTGCGGAAGAGCGTCAACTGGGCACCCACGCCTGGCAGGTCCTGATGCCGGTTGCGGCCTGGAAGCAGTGGACCGTGAAGGCGCTCGTGGTGTGCGCCTTGTGCCTGCTGCTCGGATTCGCGCTCCCGTGGACGCTTGAATCCATGGTGTGGCTGCCGAATGACGTCGGCAGTTTTCGAGAAGACGGATCGGGAATTGCCCTTGTGCTCCTCGGGATTGCGGTCGCGAGTCTCTATGTCTCTTCCGCTTCGACTGGGGGCTTGCGCGCACTCGTCGCGTCGCTGGCCGCGGCCGCACCGGTGATGGCGCTCGGCGGCGGGATCGGCTGGCTGTTCGGAAAGACATGGACCGCAGCGGTCCCCATGCTGCGCGAGTCGGGCTGGTACCGCAGTAGTGCCTTCCGCTCGGTTCAAGGCCTTGTCGATCTACGGTCGTCGGGCCTGATCGCCGTTATCGCGGTGCTCGCGGCGATCGCACTCCTGAGGCTCGCGCTCGCGAACCATGCTTCGGTCGACCGGAACCTGAAGCGCGTCTGGCGGCAGGTTGGATGGACGGGCGCCTGGGCCGTGGTGTTCACGTTCGTCGTAGGGTCTCTTCAGGCGGCCACGCTCGACGACTGGCAAATCACCGGCGCGAGCGGGTTCCGTGCCCGCGGACACGTCAAGCTCGAGGGCAACGCCTCGAAAGAACTCGACAAGCGGTTCCAGGGTTTCATCGACATAGTGCCGACAGGCGGATGGAGCACGGGTGTGGGATGGGCCACTTTCGGCAGAAACCTCACCTTCAGCACGACCTACGCCAAGGCGGGCCGCTGTTTTGTGCACGTCGAGACCTGGGACTCGGCCTGGGGTCTGAAGAGCGTTTTCTACCAGGGGCGCGATATCACCGAGGCCGCCATCGACGTCACGGCTGACCTCGACGACGTGGTCGTGACGCTGTCCGATCAGCTTGGCCGAATCGAAGCGACGGTCGATCCCGATCGTCCCGATCTCGAACGCGCCCGCGTCTTGTTGTTTCCAGCGGATCCTGCCCTCTGGAGTGACCCGGCCGTCATGCACCGTCGCTACCGCTATGAGACGTTGAGGGGCTCCAATTACGCCACGGGCGTGTTTGTTTTCGACAAGCTACCCGATGGCGAGTACCTGATCGTCGCCGTCGACAAGTACCGCCCCTCTAACCTGAGTGGTCCTGCCGACGTTGACGCAAGGCGGGCCGCCGGGCTCGCGCAGATTGCGCCACGTGCCCAGCGCATCCAGGCCAGACAGGGCACCACGATCAAGACGACCCTGACGCTCCAGCGCTAGAGTCGATGGTGGGGATTCCAGCTCGTCAGGCGACGGGCCCGACCTCCACGAACGCGTCGTAGAGACCGCTTCCGCCGCCCCAGTCGGTGGGTTCTTCGGGCGTGAGCACGTTCACGGACTGCGGCGCGCCGGCGGCGTCGGTCAGGCCACCGAACGGCATGAACGCGATGCCGGGCCTGACGCGTGGCGACACCCCGCAGACCGCACGCACTTCGCCCCGTTCGTTCCACACGCGCACCGGATCGCCTGCAGCGATACCTCGGCGCTCGGCATCGTCTTGATGCAACTCGACGAACAACTCGCCCTCATACCGCCGATGCCGATCGATGTGGCTGTAGCCGGAATTGAGATAGTGCAGCGTCTTGCCGGTGATGAGCTGAAGACCGGCGCCGGTCGGAATGTCGCCGGCCGACGGCAGCGGGTCGTCGCCCATCGCTTCGCGGGCTGCCGAAAACAATTCCGCTTTGCCGGTTGGCGTCGCGAATCCGCCGGCGGCAAACGGCCGCCAGTCCTCCGGGCAGTTCAGCCGCACGTGCCCCTCGTCCCACAACCGCTCGTAGGTGATGCCCTCGAGCCACGGATGACCGCTTGCGAGCGCCCTGCGCAACATCGCTTCGTCGCTCTCGAACAGATACGGCTCGGTTCGGCCAAGCGCGTGCGCAAGCCGGCGGAACAGTTCCGTGTTGGCAATCGACTCGCCCTGCGGCGCTATCGCGGGGCGATTCAGCGCGAGATACAGATGCCCCCATGCCGGTGACAAATCGAGGTGTTCGATCTGACTCGTGGCCGGCAGCACATAGTCGGCGTAGCGCGCGGTGTCGGTAATGAACAGGTCGTGCACGACGGTGAACAGGTCTTCGCGCTGAAGCCCTTCGCGAATTCGATTCTGATTGGGCATCGACACCATCGGATTGGCGCCATAGACCATCAGCGATCGCACGCGTGGCTCGAGCGAGGTGCTGCACAAGTCTTCGCCGATGTCGCGCATGTTCAGCGTGCGCGCGCCGGGCACATAAACCTCGGGCATCAGCACATGGTCCATGTCAAGCGCATCGAACTGCAGCATGTGCGTCGATCGCGCCAGTCCGCCGCCGCGGTGCTTCCATGCGCCGCTGAGCACCGGCAGGCACGCGATCGTCCGGAACTGCATCGCGCCGTTCCGATGGTGTTCTAACCCAATCAACGGTCTCAGCAGCGACGGCTGCGTCGTCGCGTACTCGCGCGCGAACCGCTCGATCTCGTCAGCCGGCAATCCAATCGCATCAGCGACCTGGCTGGGCGCATAGTCCCGCACGCGCGCCGCCAGCGCGTCATAGCCGACGGCATGCGCCGCCACATATTCCTGGTCCACCAGCCCATCGCGAATCATCACGTGCATCATCGCGAGCGCCAGCGTCGCATCGCTGCCGGGATTCACCTGCAGGAACCAGTCCGCCGCTTCGGCCGTCCGCGTCCGGATTGGATCGATGACGACGAGTTTGGCACCGCGCCGCTGGGCCTCGCGCACCAGCGGCCAGTAGTGCAGGTTGGTGACGATGGTGTTGGTGCCCCAGAGGACGATGAAGCGGCTGTAGACGATCTGTTCAGGGTCGATGCCTGTGCCCGTGCCGATCGTCGTGGTCAGGCCGGCAGATGCCACGGCGCCGCAGATGTTGCGATCGAGGTTGCTGCAGCCCATCGACCCGAAGAGGCGGCGGTCGAGCGAGTGCAACTGAATCAGCCCCTGCACGCCGGCGGAACTGTACGGCAGGATGGCCTCCGCGCCGGACTCCTTGATGATGCGCTGCCAGCGTGCGGCGATGTCGGCGAGCGCTTCGTCCCAGCTCACGCGCGCGAACTGCGCGGTGCCTTTGGGGCCCACGCGCTTCAGCGGGTGCAAGACCCGGTCGCGGTGATACACGCGCTCGAGGTAGTGATTGACCTTGGCGCAGAGCGTGCCGCGCGTGAACGGATGCGCCGGATCGCCGGCGAGTTTTTGGGCGACGCCGTCCCTGACCTCGACGACCCAGCCGCAGGTATCCGGACAGTCGTGTCCGCACGCACCGCGGATGGATTCGGTCGGGGCCAGGGTCGGCAATGGTGCGTCTTCTTACTTCTTACTTCGCGCCGACGGCTTTCCGCGCTTCGGCCAGCTCCGGCCGGCCCGGCGAGTCGGCATGGGCGCAGATCTTCAGAAGCTCGGCGTAGTACGTTTTCGCCAAGACCTGGTCGCCAGACAACGCCGCCGCTTTGGCGGCGCCGTAGACGGCGCGGAAGCGATTCGGTTCCTTCTTCATTGTGGCCTGGAATTCCTTCAGTGCCTCTGCCGGCTTTTTCATCTCCAGCAACATTTCGCCGAGGAGCTCACGCGCCGGCGCAATCGGACCCGGGGTCACCGCGTTCTTCTCCGTCGCGTCCTCACGCACCGCCGTCGCGCGCATGAGCGTGAGCGCATCGGCGGTCTTGCCCTCGGCGAGGGCGAGGAAGGCGGTCGCGATGTCGTGCTGAATGGCGACTTGCTCCGCCCAGTACGCTTCCTTCGCCTGTGACAGGCGACCCTGAATCTCCTGGAGGGACTGGATGGCTTTCTTCGCATCGGCGATCGCGCCGGTGTGGCTCGCGCCGAGTGCCCGCGCGAGATACGTCATCGCCTCTGCGTATGGAAACGTGGTGGACGTCGCCTCGAGCTTGGTGGCGGCCGCCCAGTCATGCCGTTCGAGCACCCAGCGTGCGGGAATCGACGCCATCGCGAAGATGCCGGCCGATCCCGGTGCGGCGCCGGCCACGGCATTGGGATCGAACGCCTTGGCGATTTCAGGCACGCGCGTCATCAGCGCCTGCACGGCCTTGTCCTGTCCGGTCTGCAAATACGCGTAGGCCATGTAGTCCATCGCATGCAGTTCTTCGGCGCGTGCATTCCGTTCGCGCGCGGCGTTGGCTGACGCGATGTTGGTGTCGATCGATTCCTGCCACGCGCCCACGCGCGTGAAGGTATGCGACGGCATGTGCAATGCGTGCGGCGCCGAAGGCGCAATCGTCGCGTAGCGATGCGCGGCTGCAAGCGCCTGCGGCGCCAGCGCGGGCACGTCGTAGCTATGAATGATGTAGTGCGTGATGCCCGGATGATCGGGTTGGCCGGGATAGAGCTTTTCGAGAATCGCGCCGGCCTTCAGTTGATTCGCGTAGGTCTTGTCGGTGGGCAGCGCCGAGGCGGTCAGTGACAGCGCCCAGAAGATCGAGGCCTCTCGGTCGTCAGGATACGTGGCGGCGAGCTTTGACATGGCTTTTTCGTACGCCACGACGCGTGCCCGCTGATCCATGGTCGCCGCGTCGGAGTAGAGCGCGGCGGCCGCTTCGACATAGGCGCGCTCCCGATCCGTCTTCGGGCCGGCTTTTCGCGCCTCGGTCACGGCGTCGAGACCTTGCTGCACCTGCGCCGCGGGCCGAATCGTCGCCGCAAAGGGATTGCTCCAGCGTGCGATCGCGATGCCCCAGTACGCCATCGCGCAGGTCGGATCGGCCTTCAGCGTGGCGTTGAAGCCTTCGATCGCGGGTCCGAACTCGAACGAATGCAGCAGGGCCATGGCGTGGTCGAAGGCCGCTTGCGCGGGTGCTGCACACGAGGTCTGAAAATGCACCGTGCCCAGCCGTTCGCCGGCAGGATGCTGGTGTTCCTGAGCCAGCGCGGCCGCCGGGGCAACCAGGAGTCCGAAGGCAATCAAAAAGCTGACGCGGAAACGGAAGGGCATAGAACCTCCTGGAAGCGAAGAATCGATTCTAACGCGGTCTTGAGGCACGCTGCATCCCTGTCATGAACATGAAGAATGAAGCGATGAAGGGCTTTTTGGGAGTACCGACGTACGTTCTCCCCCCAAAAAAACTTCATGCCTTCATTCTTCATGTTGATGACGATCGAAGTATGCGTGGGTGTCCTAGAACTTAAACAGATCGTCAAATGCCTTCTTGGCATTGTTCGGGGCAGGCGTGGAGCCCGTCTCCCTTTCGACTTTGATGCGCGGCGAGAAGAATTGGCAGGTGTTGCGGGTGTCCTTCGGGCTGACGCGCGCCGGAATGGGCTCGGTGCATTCGAATCTGGCACCGGCGTCAAATGACGAGCACTGGATGCAGGTGTGAAGGTCCACGCCGCACTTGCAGACGGTATCGGTCGCGACTTCGAGACCGCCGATGTTGCCGCATCGGGTGCATCGGAACACTTCGCGAAAGCCCGGCATGTTCGGCACCCGCGGGTCTCGTGGCGTCCGCGGATCGTACGGTTCGAGGGGTTTTCGCGGGGCCTGCGGCGTGCGCTCGCGCGGACCCGAGTCCTGATAGCCGCGCTGGCGGTACTTGCGGTCGTCGCTCATCGTTGCTCCGCCTGATCCATCGCGAGATTCGCGAGCCGATCGGCTTCCTTGTTGAACTCGCGGCGCACATGTTCGAACGTGACCTTGCCGATGGTATGCGCGACCAGCCGGGCCCGGCCATAGAGCGGCTTCAATCCGTCGCTCTTGACCTTATACACCCCCCGCATCTGCTGAACCAGCAGCAGCGAATCCGATTTCACGTGCACGGCCGTGGCGCCATGTTCTGCGCACCAATCCAACGCTGCCAGCAGTCCGCTGTATTCGGCCACGTTGTTGGTGGCGTGGGGCAGGGCGCCGAACAACTCGGCCACGACCGTACCCGTTGCATCCTGAACGAGCGCGCCCCATCCGGCCGGACCGGGGTTTCCGCGCGCGCCGCCATCAATAAAGGTCGTGAACGTACTCATGCGTCGTCCGAAAGTGTAGTGCAATAAGCACAGCCCGGCCGAACCGACGGAGTTCGGGTGGGGTCTAAGCAAGTGGGAGGTCTCGTGCCGCTGCTTCGGTCGTCCCTGCCTGCGTTCTCTCTGTGGCTCGTGTCAGTCGGTGGGCTCGTGGCCGCGCAAGTGGTGGGTCCGGGTCAGGTGCGAGATCCCGCGATTCAGCAACCAACCGAGCGGCGCGTTCCAATCGGCACGTCATCAATTTCCGGGACCGTTGTCACGGCTGATACTGGTCGACCAGTTCGCGGCGCACGCGTAAGTGTCGGCGGACAAGTGCCGGCCAACGCGCCAGTTGCCGGAGCGGGCCGGAGCGGTCCGATCGCTGCGCCGCCCGTCGTCAGTCCACCGGTTGGCGGTGTTCGGGGAGGCGGCCTGCAAGTCAATGTGGGCCCCGGATCGCCGTCATCGCTTTCGCGCACGGTCTTCACCGATGCGAACGGCGAGTTCTCGTTTCCGCGGATGCCGGCCGGCAACTTCACGGTCTCCGTCTACTTGAACCAGTTCCTTCAAGTGAACTACGGCCAGAGGAGAGCGGGCGGACCGGGCCGAACCCTGGCGCTCGCGGATGGCCAGCAACTGACGCTGAAGATTCCGCTGCTGCGCGGCGGCGTCATCACGGGCACGGTACTCGGCCAGGATGGGGAACCTCAGAGTAATGCCCAGGTGCGCGCCCTGCGTTACGACCTGAGCAGCGGCGTCAAGCGTTTGCAGACAGTGTCGTTTGCGCAGGCCGACGATCGCGGCGTGTATCGCATGTTCAATCTCCAGCCTGGCGACTACGTCATCGCCGCATCGCCGAACGCGTCGGAAGCGATCAACAACGAACGCCAGGCCCAGGAAGCGGATCTAGTCGAACGGGCGATCGTCTCAGGTCAAGCGCGGCCTCCGGCGGTGCCGGGGCTCACGCCGACGGTCGCCGTGCCGATTGCGCCGCCGATGTCTCCTGGCCAGATGCAGATGATGGGCCAGCAGGCCTATCTACCGACGTACGCACCCAGTTCGCCGACGCTGTCCAGCGCCACCAAGGTAACCGTCGTCGGCGGTGAGGAACGGGCCGGCGTGGACATTCTGCTGCGCCTGACGCTCGCCAGCACCATTCAAGGCGTGGTGACGACGCCGCTCGACGCTGGTGTCGCTCTCCAACTGGCGTTGCTCAGTGACGATCCGGCGATCGATAGTCCGCAGGGGAATTCCGCGCGGCCGGACCAGAACGGTAAGTTCGTGTTTCGCGCGGTCGCACCGGGCAAATACACGGTCTTCGCGCAAACGGTTCCCGGCCAGCCGCCGATGACGGTGGTCAATGGTCAGGTGGTGGGGCCGCAGCCGCCGCCGATCGTGCTGACCGATGCGCAGAAGATGTGGGGCAAGGTTCAGGTCACGGTCGCCGGAGAGCCGCAGATCGACGTCAGCGTCTCGCTGGAGCCGGCGCGCTCGATTTCGGGCATCGTCGTCTTCGACATGGCGAAACAGCCCGACCTCACGCGGTCGCGGATCATGGTGACGGTCAATCCGGCGCCGTCGCCTCAGCCAATGTTCTTCGGGCAGCAGCCACAAGCGCAGGTCGGTCCCGACGGCCGATTCACGGTCACTGGCGTGGTGCCGGGTCGTCTGATGATTCGGGGCAGCGGATACCTGATGAAGTCGGCCGTCGTGGGCGGGCAGGACACGCTGGATTTTCCGCTCGAGTTCACCGGCGAACGAGACGTGACGGATGCCGTGCTGACGTTCACCGACACGCCTACCGAGTTGTCCGGCACGCTCACCGACGCGGCCGGCAAACCAGCCGATGATGTGATGATCGTCATCGCGGCCTCCGACACTCGCTATTGGACGCCCGGGTCGCGACGCATTGTCGCCACGCGGCCCTCGCCTGACGGGCGATACACGATTCGATCCTTGCCGGCGGGCGCCTATGTGATCGCGGCCGTGAGTGACCTCGAGGCTGGCGCGCAATTTGATCCGGAGTTCCTGCGGACACTCTTAGCCGTGTCGGTGCCCGTGACGATCGTGGAAGGCAGCAAGATCACACAGGACCTGCGCGTGAAGTGAGGAGCCCCTGGAGGCCCGGGTCTTCAGACCTGGGCGGCCCGCGGGTCTAAAGACCCACGGCTCCAGCGGCGGCAGCCGGCACGAAGTAGAGAATGCGCTGGCAGCTGTCGCACTGTACGATCGCGTCATTGCGGCGCACTTGCTGCGTCATGTGCGGCCGCAGGCGTACGTGGCACGCCGTGCACAGTTCGCCATGCAGCGCCGCGACGGCCACACCGCGGCGGCCCTTGAGGAGTTGCTCGTAGAGCGCCAGCGATCGCGCGTCCGCGCCGGCGGCGGCCGTGGGCCGTTCCGCGGCCAGGCGCGCGAGCTCGGCTTCGACCGCGCTGCGCTCGGCCGCGAGCGCCGCTCGCGCCTGATCCGCCTTCGCTTGTTCGCCCTTGAACGTCGCCTCAGCCGCTTTCAGATCGGCGGCCATCGTGTCGCCCTCATCCATGAGAATCAGCAGGCGTTCCTCGATGGCGTCTTTCTCGCTTTTGGCTGTAGAGATTTCGTGCAGGAGGGCCGTGTATTCGTGGTTGGTCTTGACCGCCGCTTTGTGATCATCGAATCGAGCAAGCCGCGTATCGACTGACGCGATGTCCTTCTCGAGTGCCCGCCGGGCGCCCTGATTCTCCTGGATTCTGGCTTTCACGGCTTCGACTGAAGTCTTTGCCGTGGAGAGCGCCGAGGTAATGGCTTGCTCAGCCGCGGGCATTTCGGACAGTCGCTTGCGGGCCGCATCGGCCGCCGTATCGAGCGCCTGAAGGGCAATCAGGGAGGTGAGGAGTGGGGACACTGGGCCTTAGTGTAACTGGAAGGGGGAAACGACGGAAACGACGAACGCCGGGAACGACGGGCTTGCCCGCCGAAGCCCGAACGGCGAAGGCGGGAACGCCGGACAAGGGCGTGCGAACGAGTGAGCTAGTCGGCGTGCAGGGGTCCCCGACGATTAACAAAGTCCAGGGGTTGCTGATACGTGAGTCGTCGCCAAACCCACTCCATCGGGCCGAATTGATAGCGAGACAGCCACCACTGGCTGAGGGGAATCTGCACGATGACGATGGCGACCGCGATCGACATGGCGGTCGAGGCGCCAATTCGCCACCAGAGGCCGAAGCCGAACCCGTACGACAGCACGACACAGACGAGCGAGTGCATCAGGTAATTGCTCAGCGCCATCTTCCCGACTGGTGCGAAGGCGGACACCACGCGGCGGCCATCGATGACGAGCAGCGCGATCGTTGAGGCATAGCCGATCGCGAGGAGCGGGAATCCGATCGCCTGGCCCACGACACCGAGCAGACCACCGGCCGACGGAGGAAGATACGGCCAGTGCGCGAAAGCCCACGCGCCGATGAGATTCGCCGCGAGGCCTCCACCAAGACCCAGACCACGCCACGTCACCAGGGTGTCGCGATGCGCGGCCGGATCGAGCGCGATGCCGCGGCGCACGGTCCACAGGCCGAGCACAAACATGCCGAGCACTTTCGGGAACCGCATGGTGACGAACAAGTCTGCCCATCGGCCGCCGACAAAGATCAGATTGCCGATGAGCGCATCGAGCGGGCCGCCCGTTCCCATCGCTGCCATGCGCGCGAAAATCTCGGGTGGAAGGTCGGGCGCACTGCCTGGCGCTGGAGGTGGGCCGCCCGGCCCCACGATCATCCAAAGCGCCAGCGCGACCACATACAACGCCGTGGGCACCGACAGCAGGCCGATCGTCCATTTAAGGAGCGCGCGATCCGTCCTGCGCGCGAACCACGGCATCGTGAATCCGAGGAGCGCGTAAAGCAGAAGGATGTCGCCGGCCCAGATCAGGAATGCGTGGATGGCGCCAATCGCCAGCAGGATGCGAAGCCGCCGGCGAAATCGGGGAACGGCCGCGTCGCCGCCGCGGCTCAGTTGCACGCCGAAGCCGATGCCGAACAGCAGCGAAAAGATCGAATAGAACTTGCCCTCGACGAGGACGTGCTCGAGGAACGTCGCGATGCGATCCGCCGAGGCTGTCGGCAGTGCGGCTATCCGGTCCGGTGACAACAGAAACAGTCCGAAGAAGACGCCGACGTTGGCGAGCAGGATCCCGCCGACGGCGACGCCTCGCAGGACGTCAAGGGCCGGGATGCGGCGACGGACCGGCAGACGTTCGTCGGGGACGTTCGGTTCGATCGCCATCGGGAGGTCGACGGAGATGGTAGCCGACTCTGGCACAATGGGCGCGCCTGAAGTTCATGCCGTACTCGTCACGACTGTGGATCGCGCCGAGTTTGATCGCGCTGCTGGCGACACCGGCCATGCCTGCGGCCCAGCAGGCTCAGACGAGCCAGGCCCGGCCTCAAGAGACGCCAGCGCCGCCGCGCAGCGTGCCGCTCGGCGGGCCGGCTATCGAGGCGAAATTACGCGCCGACGTTCGGTCCTGGCGCAACGTCCCGTTCAAGGACAACGGCACGACGCGCGCGGGCATCGGCAACTCGGGATTTGTCCACGCGATCGTGTTGAGCGCGATGGGCGCGACGATTCCCGCGGGGTACGACGACCAGATGCGGACCGGCAAGCTCGTCGATCGCAAGGCACTGATGCCCGGCGATCTCGTGTTCTTCGAGGGCCTGGGCATCGGCATGTTCCGCCTCTCCAAGACCGTCGGCATCTATCTTGGCAAGAGCGACGTCGCGCTCGCGCGCAAAGAAGACGGCGTCACCATCGTCAAACTCACCGACGCGCAGTGGGATTCGGCGTTCAAGACCGCGCGACGGCTGTCCACCGGCGATTCGGCGCCGCCGACGTTTGACGTCGCGAAATACGGCACCGATCGTGCGTCGCTGCTGCGGGATATCGCGAAGGCATGGTCGGGCACGCTCTATCGCGCCGGCGGCACGACATTCAGCGGCATCGGTAATGAAGAATTCGTACGCGAGGTGTACGGCGCCATCTACGAGACCGACCTCGAGGGCGAGCCGAAGCAATGGCTGTCGATGGGCCGCGGTGTGTCGAAGGACAAACTGGAGCCGGGCGACATCATTTTGTACGATGCCGATCCGCTCCGGAAGCTGCTGCAGATGCAGCACGCGGGGATCTATATCGGCAACGGCGAATTCGTGGCGGCGGTGCGCGGATCCGCCGTCACCATCGTCAAACTCAACGACGCCAAGTGGAAGGCGGCATACCGCACGGCGCGACGTATCGATCCCGACGTGTTGGCCCGCGCGGAAGCGATGAGTTCGGCGCCGGCCGCGTCCGCCACGGGCGCGCGATCGACCGCGGCGCCTTCCGCGCCGGCTGTGCCGAAGCCCGTGCCGCACACCGTGACCGATGCGGAATTGAAGCTTCGCGAGGTCGAGCAGGCGTGGCACGGCACGCCCTACAAGCTCGGCGGCAACGGCAAGTCCGGCATCGACTGCTCAGCGTTTACACGCGAGGTCTTCAAGAACGTCTACGACGTGGAACTGCCGCGCACGGCGGAGGAGCAGGAGCAGCTTGGTCGCTCCGTGTCACGCGACGATCTGCAACCCGGCGACCTTGTGTTTTTCCGCACCCAGGGCATGGGCCCGTTGTTCAAGAGCCGTCACGTCGGCGTGTATCTGGGCGGCGGCGAATTCGCGCAGGCCTCAGGCCGTCACGGCGTGACGATCTCGCGGCTCGACAATAGCTACTGGAGCAAGCGGTACCACGGGGCGAGGAGACTGACGAAATAAAGTTAGAAGTCAGAAGTTGGAAGTCAGAGGTGCGGAACGCGCTGACGAACGCCATCATCCTTTGTGCTCGACCTCTCGTTCTTTGCGTCTTGCTACTTACTTTTGACTTTTGACTTCTGACTTTTAACTTCCTAGTACCGCCAGCTTTTGAGGTCCGCTCCCGCCGGCGCGTATTTCTCCATTTGCGCGACGAGTTTCTGCGTCATCTCGGCGCCGCGGGGGCCCCAGCAGTGCGGGGCCATGGGCTGAAAGATGATTTCGCCGGTCCACTTTGGGTCCTGAGCCTTGCGGATGAAATCGTCGAACATGTGGACGCCCATGTTCAGGTAATACGTGTCGGCGTCGCCCACATAGATGTTGATCTTGTTCGCGATCTTCGGCCCCAGCGTCGTCCAGTTTGTTTCGACGATGCGGCGGAGGTCGTAGTGCTGCTTCCAGTACTCGGCGACCTTCTTGTCGATCTCGCCGGTCTTCTTGTTCCAGATGGGCACGGGATAGCCGTCGGCGCCCACCGGGCTGTAGGTCGCTTCCCAGATGTCCCATTGGCCGCCCGAGCGTGAGTGGTCACCCTGCACGAGCTCGAACCAGTTCTCGTCTTTCATCGTTGATGTGACGTTGCCGTCGGGGCTGCGCGTGTCCGGCCGGTCGACTTTCATCCAGCCCTTGTCGACCCAGTACGCATTCGCGTCCGCATAGATGTTGACGATCTGGTGATAGCGGAAGTCGACGGCGTCCGGGCACGACGCAAACGCGCCGCCGTAGAAGTCGGGATAGAAGATCTGATGCGCGAGCGCGATCCAGCCGCCCGTTGACCCGCCCGTCAGCAGCCGCGCCCACGGTTCGCGAATGACGCGGAACTTCGTTTCGATCGCGGGAATCAGCTCCTGCATGATCGCGTCGCCATACGGTCCGTTGTTCTCGGAGTTCACGCCGTACGAGTCGTCGTAGTACGGCGACGGATGCTGCAACTGGACGGTGATCATCCGAGGCGCGGCCGCGGCGGGCGCCGCAGGTTGGCCGCCGCGGCCTGCGCCGCCTTGCCCTGAGCCTGCCGAAGGGCCTCCGCCACTTGGGAAATGCCCCTGGTTGTAGACGATGGGGTATTTCACGGTGGGGTGCGTGTCATAACCGACCGGCAGTTGAACGATGGCGCCGAGATAAATAGGCTGACCCCACCACTTGCTGAGAATCTGGCTCTGGAACTTGATGTATTTGACCGTGTCGGTATCGACTGCCGAGGGAATCGGCGGGATGACTTGATCGGCCACCAGCGCGATCGGCGCGGACGAAGCCGGATCGAAGTGAATCTGAACCGGATTGCCTTTGATGTTGCCGGGCGATCGTTTCCAGTTCTGGCCTTCCCACTGGTCCATGTGCAGCCACACGGTGTGGCCGTCGGCGCGTACGAACTTCGTGTACACGTTGACGAACGGCTGCACCCAGTAGTCGCCGGCCGGAATGTCCCGCAGACTCTGGACGGGATGGCCGAACGTATTCGCGTCAATCGTCGCGGGTTGACCCGGCGCAAGACTCTCCACGCCGACCGCAAAGATCGGCACGCCCGTCGGACTGGTTTGATCGATCGGCGGGCGGGTGTTGACCTTGCTGATTGCTACGTAAACCCGGCCGGTGACGGGCTCTTTGCGCGCGTCGGCGCTGAATCGCACCTCGAATCGAGGTCCCGAAGCGGTGCGCGGAGGTGCCGCCTGACGGGCCGCCAGCCCGACCATCGGCGCGAGCGCCGCGGCGACACCAACACCGGCCAGCCATCGAGTGAGCGGAGCAACGGTTCCATTGCGCATGCGCCGATGCTACATCAGCATCTTCCTGGAGTAGACTGGCGCCGGTGTTGCGCCGTTGCCGGTCGTTAACCCTGATGACCGGGCTGGCCGTGGCCCTCTGGCCGGTTCTGGCTTCAGCCGGCCAATCGATATCCACGACATCGGATTCCGCATCACGTCCTGCTCCGTCACCGTTCGCGTCTGCGTCGATTTTTCGGGCGGTGCAGTTCGCGCCGGAGGTGAGCGCCGAGCGCGCGGGTCTTTCGCAGGCGGTCGCCCCGAATCCCGCCTGCCCGGGTTGTCCCCGGCGCCGGCTCGTGATTCCGCTGCTCGACATCCTCGCGCTCAACCTCATGTACAACGGCATCAACCAGCTCCGCGGGCACGACAGCGCGGACATTACGTTCGGCTCGATGCTGGCGAACATGAAGGCCGGCTTCGAGTGGGACGCCAATGACTGGGGCGTCAACCAGATCGGTCACCCGTACCAAGGCAGCAACTACTTCACAGGCGGACGCGCCAACGGCCTGACGTTCTGGGAATCCAGTGCGATGGCCGCGCTCGGCAGCGGCACCTGGGAATATTTTTTCGAGAACAACCGCGCGTCGTTAAATGACTTGATCAACACGACGCTGGGCGGCATCGCGCTGGGTGAGGTGCTGCATCGAACGGCGTGGATGATTCGCAACCCGGCCCGAACCGACGGCAGAAAGGAAATGCTCGCGATGATCGTCGACCCGATGGGCGGCCTGACGCGCCTGACGTCGGGCGACTTCCACCGCGTCGTGGAGAAGCCGGCGGATCTGATTCCGTCCCGCGTGGCGTGGCACGGCGGTGCGGGCGTGTTCTGGCAGGGCGCCAGTCTCCGCCAGGCACAGGACACGGCGGAGCCGTACTTCGATTTGCAACTGCTCTACGGCGATGCGCGCCGCGGCTCCAGCACCATGCCATATGAAGCGTTCACGATGGATATCGCGGTCGGTGCCTCGCTCGGCGAGACGGTCATTCGCGGTCGGTTATATGGCTCGCCGGTCGGCGACAAGAAGGCCGGTCAGGTCACGATCTTCCAGACCTTCGATTTTGTGACGAATCCAGCGTGGGCGTTTGGCGGCCAGGGTTTTGAGATCGAAACGGCGGCGACGCAGCGTTTGTCGTCCAACCTGTCGTTGTGGGTGGCGGCCGCGGGCGGCGCCACTGTGCTGGCGGCGGTGGACACGTTGCTGCTGCCGCCCGATGGCGCGACCATCGCACCTGAAGACGCGCGGCGGACGTATGACTATGGCCCGGGGCCTCGTGCGAGTGCGACAGGCGAACTGCTGTGGACCAACGGCACCCGTGTGAATCTTTCGTATCAGGTCTTCCAGGTCAGCGTCGTGGACGGCACGCGCGCGACGCACGTGCTGCAACGCGCGCATCTCGATGTGCGCCTTCCGCTGACCCGGCAACTCTCGCTCGGCGCGACTGCCGAGTACTTTTTCCGCAAAGCCTACTTCTGGGGCGCCGGTTCCAAGACCGATGAGTCGCCGCAGTTCCGCGTGTTTCTCGCGTGGGGGCGCCGATGAGCATGATGAACATCAGGGCGATCCGGCACGTGGGGCTCGTCGCGCTTGTTGTCGCCTTGCTTCCCGGTCCGGTGTGGGCCCAGACACCGCCGTCGGCCCCGCCTGCGGCGCAGCCGCCGATGTCGCACCTGTGGATCGTGATCGGCCCAGGCTTCACGACGGCTCGCGCCGGTTGTCCGAGTTGTGATCCCGACGGCGTATACGCCAAAGCCGCGAGTCTCTTGTTGGACGCGGGCGTGCGTGTCACGCCGCGCATCGATGCCGGTCTCGAACTGCTGTGGGCGGAGCTCAAGGTCGATGGTGGCGCACCGATTCGCACGACCTTCATCCTTGGCGTGGCGCAGTTTCATCCGTGGGTTGATCGCGGCTTGTTCCTGCGCGCCGGCATGGGCATCGGCATCGTGGGCAACGGCCTGTTCAGCCCGATTGGACCGCCCCTGGCGCCGCCATACACGACGAATGCGCTCGGGATTGTCTACGGAGTCGGGTGGGAATTCGCGAAGCATCGACGCTGGAATCTGCAGGCACACGCCATGCACCACGTCGCCGCGCTTGGCGAATTGACCACCGTCTCCGGCACTTCAATCAAGAATGTCGTCGGCAACTACTGGACCGTCGGCGTGGCCTTCGTCATTCGGTAGCAGGGGGTTAGGATGAGATGTGGAATCCGATCTCTCGTTGCTCCTGCCGGAGTGGCAGGGAGCCGGGGCGCCGAGCGAGGTGTCCGCCGGTGCCCGCGCACTCGCGGCACGATTTCCCACCGCTGAATTCCTGGAGGTTGACGCGCCAGACGCCGAGGCGCTCAGCGCCCGGGACGGCGTCACCGGCCTCGACTCGATCGCCGCCAGGGCGGCGCGGACGCTTGATGCCATTCAGCAGCGGGGTCCGGCGCGCATCTTCACGATCGGCGCGACGTGCGGCGTCGAGCTGGCGCCTGTTTCCTATCTCAACGATCGTTACCACGGCGACCTCGCGGTGATCTGGTTTGATGCGCACGCGGACTTGAATACGCCGGCGACGTCACCCAGCGGTCGCTTTCACGGCATGGTCCTGCGCACGCTGCTCGGCGCGGGCCCGGATCCGCTGGTGAGTCTGCTGCCGCGCCGCCTGTCGCCTGAACAGATCACCTTGGCCGGTGCCCGCGATCTCGATCGCGACGAAGCCGCGTTCGTGAGCGATGCGCCGATTGCCTGGCTCCGACCGTCAGATCTACTCGTGCCGGACCGCGTCGCCGGCCGCGTGCGCGCCCGCGGGTTCACCAAGGCCTACGTGCATCTGGACCTGGACGTATTGGATACGCGCGAGTTCGACGATGTGCTCGTGCCGGCGCCGGGCGGCGTCGCGATGAACGTGGTCGCGGAGACGATTCAACACCTGGCCGGCGCGATCGACATCGTGGGTTTCAGTGTCGTCGAGTTTTGTCCGCGATCCGCGGGCGCGGTACGGCCGCTGCACAATCTGATCACACGGCTCGGCATTCGCGTCGGCGCGTTGGCGAACTAGCGAATCGAATCACACGCCTTGATCTGGCCGGCGTCAAAGCCGGTTTTGAACCAGCGCACCCGATCCGCCGACGATCCGTGTGTGAACGATTCCGGCGACACCTGTCCGCGGCTCATGCGTTGCAGCCGGTCATCACCGATGGCCGCCGCCGCACTCAGGCCCTCGTTCAGATCGCCCGGCTCGAGTCGTCCGCGCTGGGCTGCGTAGTGACCCCAGACACCGGCGAGGCAATCCGCCTGTAGTTCCTGCTGCACGGACACGACGTTGGCCGACACCCCGCTCGATCGCAACTGCGCCGCCTGATCGAACACCCCGAGCAGGTTCTGCACGTGGTGCCCGACTTCGTGTGCGATCACGTAGGCCTGCGCAAAATCGCCGGGCGCGCCGAATCGCTGATCCAGTTCGCGATAGAAGGCCAGATCGATGTACACCTTTCGATCGCGCGGACAGTAGAACGGCCCGACGGCTGCGGACGTCATGCCGCACGCCGACGCCACTTCATCGCTGAACAGCACGAGCGTCGGCTCGACGTACTGGCGTCCGGCCTGCTGAAAGAGCTGGCGCCAGGTGACTTCGGTGTCGCCGAGCACGTTGCTCACAAACTTGCCGGCGGCATCCGTCGGCGTTCCGGTTGACGCCGGCGCGCTGAAACCGCCATCGTCAGTCGTGCCTGGGTCAATCAGCCCCAGCGGATCGCCCTTGAAGAGATAGCCGAGAACCAGCAGGACGAGCAGACCGCCGAGGCTGAGTCCGCGCAGACCACCGCCGCCCATACCCATGCCGCCAAAGCCCGCCCGCTGCCCGCGTCGATCCTCAACGTTCTGACTGCCCCTGCCATCTTCAAACTGCATGACGTGCTCCTTCCCGCCGCTTGCCGACGACATAGATACCGACGCCGACGAGGTTCGCGGCGACCAGCACGCCGATTATTTTTGCGGCGAACACCGTCCAGCTCTCGACGTCGATAATCGGAAAGACCGACAGCACCGAATAGAGCAACGTTACCGCGAAACCACACGCCGAAGCCGCTCGAAGCCACCACGGCGGCCGTGCAGGTAAACGATGCGCGCCAAACAACGGAATGGCAAACAGTGCGAGATAGGTAAATGCATAAAAGATGCCAGCGGCATTTTCGATCAATTGAAACGCCTCCTGGACACCGACACCGATCTGTCCGGCCAGCATGATCGCGAGCGTCAACGCACCGACGAAGAAGATTGAGTTGTACGGTGTGTGGTATTTCGGGTGCAGACGCGAGAACCAGGCTGGAAGCAGCCCATCCCAGCCCGCCACCATCGGCAGCCGCGTGTTGCCCGCGAAGATGAGCGCCACATTCCCAACCTGCCGCGAAAGCAGCAGGATAATCAGGATCGGGACGATGAACCGCGCGAAGCCGAGGCCGGCGAATCCGATGCCCAACGTCTGTGGAATCGGACTCACGAGATCGATCTGATCCTGCGGCACGAGGCTCAGTACGCTGCTGGTGCCGAGAATGAACATCAAGGCGATGACCGGGACCGCGGCCAGCGTGGCTTGCCCGATGGTGCGGGCCGGGTTGCGGCATTCGCCGGCCAGGATCGCGACGTACTCAAATCCGCTGAGGGCACCCAGGGCCATCTTGCCGAAAATGTTGAGACTCAGCAGGGTGAAACTTGGCATCGCGATGGCCAGCGGGTGGTAGTCGCCGGCCGTACCTCGGCTGAGGGCGATGAACGGCACGAGGATCAGCGCGCTGAACGTCAGGATTTGTGCCGTGCCCCCAATGCCTTGCAGCCACTTGCTCACGCGCACGCCGAACAGCGACACGATGGTCAACGCGACGATCGACGTCGCGCTCACGGCGGCCGTGTACCACCAGGACGACACGAACGTCGCGCCGAGCGGTTCAATCAGATAGGCCAGGTTGCGGGCGATGATCACGCCGAACGTGCCCATCACCAGGATCGTGTAGGCCCAGAGGTTCCACGCCGTCAGGAAACCGAGGAACTTGCCGAGTCCGACCGTGGCCCACTGGTACAGCCCACCCTCGATCGGCATCAACCGGTTGAGGTACACGACGACGGCGGCCTGCGGCAGGTAGTAGAGCAGGATCGCAGCCAGCCAGAACACCACGTGTGAGTCGCCGAGTTTTGCGGCGGTGCCCACCCAGCCGGAGCCGACGACGTACATGATCTGAGTAAGGACAAGGCTCGCGAGACCGAGCTCTTTGCGAAACCCGGCGCTCCGCGCCTCAACTTCCTGGACGCGCCGAGCCGCGCGGTCGCCAGGGAGGCGCCGATCGCCACCGTCGCCAGAATCGATGGGCATGAGAGTGGCCTATCATACGGGCAAACGCGACACCGACTCCGGTTGCTGATCACCGCGCCCGCGTGCTCGACGAATTGCTGAAGATTTCGGCGCGCTGACACGGAACTATGTTGCACGTAGGAAATTGCGCCGAGGCGGAGTGAGCGACAAAGCGCGAGCGAAGCCGAAGGCGCCAGGCGGGGTGCAGGGGTCCCCGCCGATCAATTATCGATGTACCATCGAGATTCAGGTGCGCTTAGCCGTGGTCGTCAAACGCGTCTTCCAGTCCGCAACGGTCCTGGCGGCCATCGCCGCGGGATATTACGTCACGCGGCCTGCGGCGCCGCCTGCACCGCCGTCGGTGACCCGGTCCGTTGTGTCCTGGGGCGCCGTGACGGAGACGGTCCACGCCACCGGCTACCTGGAACCGCTTCGGCGTGTGAATCTCGGATCGCAAGTGTCGGGTACCGTCAAGGCGCTCTACGCCGACTACAACTCCGTCGTGAAGGAAGGGCAGTTGCTGGCGGAGATCGATCCCTCGCTGCTCCAAGTACAGGTGGCCATTCAGCAGGCGAACCTCGAACGGCAGAAGAACGACGTCGCCAATCAGAGCGTCGTACTGGAGGATCAGAAGCGCCAGTACGATCGCACGCGGTCGCTGCATGAGCGCGGGTTGGCAACCGACCAGCAGCTCGAGACCGCCGCTCTGGCGGTGAAAACGCGCGAGGCGCAACTCGTGGCGGCCCGCACCCAGTTGGTGCAGGCGCAGGCCAGTCTGTCGGCTGCGGAACTCAATGTCAGCTACACGCAGATTCGGTCGCCCATCGACGGCGTCGTGATCATGCGGCGGGTGAACCTGGGCCAGGCTGTCCAGGCCAGCACGAGCACGCCGACGTTCTTCATGCTGTGTACGCCGCTCGAAACGCTCAAGCTCACCGCCTGGGTGGACGAAGCGGACATCGGACGCGTGCGCCCCGGTATGGAAGTCCTCTTCCAGGTGGGGACCTATGGATCGGAGATGTTTACCGGTACCGTTGACGCGATTCGCCTGAACGCCACGACCGCGAACAACGTCGTCACCTATCCCGTGTGGATTAATGTGCCGAACGATGCGTTGCGGCTGCGTCCGGGCATGACCGCGCAGGCGTTCATTCACGTATCCAAGACCGGCGCGGTGGCCAGAATTCCGAACGAGGCCTTGCGGTTCCGCCCGACGCGCGCCCTCTATCAGGCGCTGGGCGCCGCCGTGCCGACCGACGAGCCGGATCGCGCCGTCGATCATGCGGGCGATCGCGTCGCGGATCCCACGGCACTGCGATCGATCGTCGTGGACGAGAATGCGGACACGATCGATGAACTGTTCGCGCCGCTGCCCAAGGCGGACGCCAAAGCCACGGTCTGGACGTGGGATCAGGCCAATAAGAAATTCCAGCCAATTCCCGTGCGGGTCGGTGTGAGCGATGGCGCCATGACCGAGTTGCTGTCCGGCGAGGTGCAGGTCGGAGATGAGCTCGTGACGGGGTACATCCTGCCGGTCGCGCCAGGCACGAATCCCGCGGCGAACCCGTTGATGGGCAACCAGCGACGCGGCCGCGGCGGCAGCTAGAAATTAAAATAGATAAAGTCCACGCGCGCGCCTGCGTAGGCCAGGACGAAGTACAGGCACGCGAGCGCAAGCAGCCATTGCCGCGTGAGCGACAACGCAGGGAACCGCTCCTGCTTGAACGTCCAGGCCAGCGGCCACTGCACGAGCGCCACCATCACGAGCCAGTTCGTCAGCACTGATGACGTCCCGGTGCCGGCATGTGGCCACAGCAGTCGTGCGAAGTATTCCTGAGCGATCGCGATTGACGGCGACCGAAAGAACACCCACAACAGACAGACGCCGTGAAAGACCAGCACGGTCTTGAGCACCCGCACGATGCGACTGCCGCCGTGCGGGAGGGCCGGAGCATAGCGTTCCATCAGCAGCCAGAGCCCGTGTCCGAGTCCCCAGATGACGAACGGCCAGCCGGCGCCATGCCAGAGGCCGGCGAGTCCCATGGTCACGAGCAGGTTGCGCGCAAGATGACGCCGGCTGCCGCCGAGCGGAATGTAGACGTAGTCGCGGAACCAGGCGGAAAGCGTCATGTGCCAGCGCCGCCAGAATTCCTGCAGGCTCGCCGACAAATACGGCGTGTCGAAGTTGAGCGGCAGCCTCAAGCCGAACAGTGCCGCCAGCCCGACTGCGATCGTCGAGTAGCCCCAGAAATCGGCATAGAGCTGAAACGCGTAGGCGTAGAGGCTGGTCCACGCGGCGGCCGTGGACAGCGTGTGCGGCGCGCGAAAGGCCTCGTCGGCGAATTGCGCGAGCACATCGGCGACGCCGATCTTGAGCGCCAATCCCGCCAGCACGAGCCAGACGCCGTGATGAAAGAGCGTCGCGTCAAATGCGATCCGATCGCGTAGCTGAGGAAGAAAGTCCTTCGCGCGCACGATGGGCCCCGCGATCAACTGCGGAAAAAATGACTTGAAGACGGCGAAGCGCAGGAACGACGGCTCGGCCGGGATCTCGCCGCGGAAGACGTCGACCTGATAGGCAATCACCTGAAACGTGAAGAACGAAATGCCGAGCGGCAGAAAGGCGGGCGGGCGCGTCACATGCCAGGCTGTGCCGGCCAGCGACAACGCCTCATTCAGGTTGTCGGCAATAAACCCGGCATATTTGAACCACAGCAGCAACGACAGGTTGACCGCGATGATCGCGGCCAGCTCCAGCCGCGAACGCACACGCGCCTGCCGGCGACCCATCCCGTAGTTGAAGGTGATCGTGAACAGCAGCAGGAACACGCTCGGCCAGTGAAAGTAGCTGTAGAAGATCAGCGATGCCGCGAGCAGCAGCGCGAGGCGCGCGCGTTGCCAGGGCGCGAGCCAGTACGTGGCCAGCGTCGGCAGGAATAGCGCGAAGAACGTCAGCGAGTTGAACAGCATTTCAACGCAACTTGAGTAGCCGGACCAATTCGCGCGCCAGCGCCTCGGAGTACTGGGCACGTCCCTCACGGTTCAGGTGCGAGACGTCCCGAAAATAGATCTCCGGGAGCGCCAGCGCCGCGAAGTCCCATACCTCACAGCCGCCGAGTCGAGCGACCTCGGCGAACAAGGCCCGCAGGCCCTGCCGCTCGGGCATGTCGTGCACGCTGGCGGACAGGGGCGGCACGGTGAAGACGGCTTTGACGCCGCGATCCTCAAACCGGCGTGCCAGCGAACCCAGTCGTGCCGCAACTTCAGCCAGCGTGGGGTCGATCACCTGAGGCGCCGAATCTGGCGCGACGATCGCGGGTTTCCACAGCGCCGGATCAAACCCGGTGGCCCGCGACTCCCGATGGCCAAGCCAGCTCGCCGCCTGCTCGGTGCCTTTGGTCTCCCAGCCGCCGAGTGACGCGCCGATGAATAGCGACGGCAACCGGCCGAGATTGCCGGCGAGCAGCGCCTTGCGGTACCGCACCACGTGCACGCCCTGCACGGCGTCGGCCAGCCGATCCTCCAGGGTGACCGTGGGGCGCGGCGTCTCGTCCCACGGCGCCGGTTCATTGAAGATCTGCGGGTCGGAGAGCTCGATGACGGCCACGCGGATGTCGCGGCGCGCATCCAGCCGGGGCACGAGCGAGATGAGCGCGCCCAGGCTCGACCCGGTAAAGGCGGCATTGAATCCCGGCACTTCGCCGAGTTCCGGTGCGACCGCCTGCAGACCGCGTGTCACCAGATCCGGCGACACGCCATCCTGTGTGCGCGACGTTCCGAGGAACACGACGTCAACGCTGGGGTGGAGATCCAGCATCGCGATCTTGGTCAATCCGCGATGCGAGGCCGCGACGATGATCGCGCTGTGACGCCGTTCGAAAATTTCGAGCGCCGCGAGCAAAATGAGCAAGCCCGCGACAAACCACGCCAGCCGGGCGGACGCCTTGCTCATGCTACGGCGCGATGGTGAAGGCGACCGACGCCATCACCGTGTCCCACATCAGCCTGAGCGTCGCACTCGTGCCCGTGACATCCGTAAAGACGTAGGTGAGCTGTTCCATGGAATAGGGCAGTGGCTCCACCTTCATCGGCGCGCGTAGCACGTCCTTGTCAGGGGCATACACGAATGCGGCCCACACCTGGCTCCGCGTCGCCACATCGTCGGCCGCCTGCGCCGGTTGTGAGGACAGGATCAGCGTCCAGCTGGCCGGACTCTTCAGATCGATGAACATGGTGTACTCGCCGGCCGGCACGGTCTTCGTGCCGAACGTGAGCGGCACTTCGGTTCTGAGCCGCGTCAACACGTTGGCGCCGGCGCGCCAGACAGCGGCGCCGCCTTTGAGCGCGGTGCCATACGTCGCGCCCGTGCCGAAGACATCCGCCCGGCCGCGTTTGATCGGGCGGCCGTAGAGCACGTCGATCCATTTGCCGTTCGCGATGCGCGCGCCTGGCGCGTCGTCGGCCTTCCAGGCGGCGACGTGGATGGAGGCGATGCCATCCGGGCTGGGCGATCGCCCGGTTGTCGACGTTTGTGCCAACACGACCGCCGTTGCGACGGTCCCCAGGACGACGACGCTGATCAGTTTCAGTCTTGGGCTCAGTCTGCGCATAACCACTCCTCGCGCCGGCACCGGCTCGCAGCCGCGCGCGATCATCCTAGCGCCAAGTCAGGTCCGGCGTGGATACGATAAAATTTTCGTCATGAAACTCATTCAGATTGACGCGTTCACCGCCGAGCGGTTCTCGGGCAATCCTGCGGCCGTCTGTCTCTTGCCCGTGCCGCGGGATGAACAGTGGATGCAACAGGTCGCTCGCGAGATGAATCTGTCTGAAACCGCCTTTGTGAGCCGGCGGCCGTCGAATTCGGGCGCGGCTGCGGGCTTCGATCTCCGGTGGTTTACGCCGTCTGTGGAAGTGGCGCTGTGTGGCCACGCGACGCTCGCAAGCGCGCATGCGCTCTGGGAGCTGGGAGAGCTGGGCCCGCGCGAAGTCGCCCGCTTTCATACGAAGAGCGGCGTGCTGACCGCCGAGCGCCGCGACGGCCTCATCGAACTGGATTTTCCGGCGACGGCTGCTGAGGCCGCCGATCCGCCGCCCGGTCTGGCCGAGGCCCTCGCTGTGACGCCGATTTACGTCGGCAAAAGCCGGTTCGACTATCTCGTCGAGGTTGACGGCGAGGATGTCGTCCGCAAACTGACGCCGGACATTGGGCGCATCAAGGCGTTGCCGGTGCGCGGCGTCATGGTGACCAGCCGGGCGACCACGCCAGGCTGGGACTTTGTGTCCCGATTCTTTGCGCCCGCGGCTGGTGTGGATGAGGACCCCGTGACCGGATCCGCCCATTGTTGTCTGACGCCGTACTGGAGCCAGAAGCTCGGACGGACCGAGATGATCGCGCGTCAATTATCCGCGCGCGGAGGAACACTTCGCGTGAAATTGGCGGGTGAACGCGTCAAACTCGCCGGTCACGCGGTGACCGTGCTGCGCGGGGAGCTGCTCGCCTGACGCGTCAGTTGCACCCTGGGAATTTCGCACTGACCAGGTGTGTCGCCCAGTTGTTGTAGCCGCTGAACGTCAGATACTCCGTCGCGAACCAGAAGGTACAACTGTTCACGGGATCCAGTGCCACGGTCGCGTAGTCGCCCCAGCGGTCGCGGCCGCTGGTGTTGGTGGGCGACAGAATCTGATTGCCCAGCCCCGTGATGAGCGTCTTCTCCGGTTGCATCTGACCCAGTGGATCGGTCGCCAGCCGGCCCGTGTAACGAATACTCGGATACAGCGTGGTGCTCGAGGCGCTGTAGCCCAGGAACATGTTGCCCTGCTTGTCCTGCGCGATGCTCCCCATCCAGCGATAGGTCGTCGTGTCCGGCGAGAAGGTGCTCTGCTGCGCGATCACGGGCGTCCCGCCGGGATTTCTGATCTCGTACCAACGGATACCCGTTTGCGTTTTCGTGTTGCTGTTCTGCACGATCTGCACGGCGTGGTTGACCAGCAGCGACTCGTAACCGGCGAACCGCTGGTAGCTCAAGCGGAACATCAGCCGGCTCGCCAATGATTCGAGTTGTTCCTTGGTGCCAGGCTGGGGAATACAGGAGTAGCAGCCCTGGTCGAACTTGGCGACGGCGATGGTCGTGGGTCCGGTGAACGTGGAGTTGGACGGCGTGGCGAAATCGGCGTGGAACTTGTACAAGTTCAGTGCGTTGGTTCCCAGATTCACGAAGTAGTTTGGCGCGCCGGCTGGCGGCGGCGTGGTGCTGTCGAGATCGGCCGGCAGCAGGCTGGGCCAGGATCCAGAGCTTTGGAAGCAGATGACGGCCGGCGAGGCGGCGCCGGCGATCATGGCGGCGCGATCGAACGCGCATGCCTGACCGCCGATGAAAGAGCCCGCCGGACTGAAGGTGTTGGCTGACATGTAATAGCCATCCGACCACACGCCGAACTTCGCATAGTCAGCGGTATTGGGTCCGAACGAGTAGCTGTAGAGGTTGTAGGCGCCGGTCGCGTCCGAGGTCTGCGATACCCCCATGCACATGTAGTTCGGCGTGAACCCGTAGTGGGTCGTCACCCATCGGTTCGCGAGCCGGTCGTAGACGACCACCGGGTCGCCGCCGCCGTAGGTGGCGCAGGGATCGGTGCCGAGGGGCGCGAAGACGCTTTTCAGACTCGACGGTCCGGCGAGCAGTCCGCCCGCCTTGTCATAAATCACGAACATCGAGTTCACGATCTCCATCACCTGCGTATCGCCGACGGCGAGGTTGGTGTCGGGCGGCACGGAACCTGTCCATGTGATGCCGCCGAATGTCGCGAGCACGGCCGGGGCCTGGGAGGACGGGTACACGGTCTGCAGGACGGGGTCGTTGTTGCCGGTTCCGCCGCCGGACGGCGGTTTGCTCGGGGCGGTTTTCCCGGGTTCCGGCGCTTCGAATTCGGGTTGTTTTTCAAAGCGATTGAGGTCGCGCACGTTGCCCGAGACGCCGTGGGCGTTCGGGCGCAGCACCCTCAGCTCTTTTCGTTCCTGCCCCGGAGGATTCTGCGGTGAGTTGCCCTGAGACGTCACGCCCGCTGTCGGGGCCACTGTCAGGATGATGAACGCCGCGGCGATGAACGAGAGCCCAAAGAGACGATTTTCGCGCATGAATGGCCTCCGGTGGACGGGAAGGCTAACACGAATGCGCCGGGTGGGCGTGTCACGTTTTTGTCAGGAGTGTGCGAGGTTCTTGTGTTGCTGAGAGGCGCGAGTGAAGCGCGCCAGCTGGTGCAGGGGTCCCCAGCGATAAATGAACAAATGGGCCCCCCAGGATTCGAACCTGGGACCAACCGGTTATGAGCCGGCAGCTCTAACCGCTGAGCTAGGGGCCCTCAAAGGGAACTGGCGCTGTCGGTCCAAGGGTCCTAAGGTCCAAGGGTCCAAGGGTCCCCGAAGAGCACCCACACTTTACCGCACAGCCGCGCGTGTCGCCGTCACGAAAGTCGACAACAAAGTACGGCATGGGAACAAGTACTTGATAGCAGTTCATCGGGTATTCTTGCGGGCACATGACAGCCGCATCGACGGGCAGGCCCGCGCGGACTGACACCGTGGGGATGTGGGGCTTCCTGGCCCTGAGCCTGGTGAAGATCTGGTTCGATCGCCGGTGGCCCGGATCGTGGCCTTCAACCCTGGCCAGCTACGCTTACAGCACCTGGTTCCTGGCATGGTTCGGCGCCAGGTTCTGGTCTGGCTACCAGCGCCGCAGGCCGCACTGGACCGCCGAATCGTGGCGACGGTACGCGCGCCTGGTGGCGATGCCGGTCATCGCGTTGATCCTGCTATTCGGCGAGCTGTACCTGTTCGACATGAAAGGCAGTCGGACCCTGTTCGGCGCGCCGAAATCGTCGCTGCGCACGATATGGGTCTTGATCGATCTGGCGCTGATGGCCGTCGGCGCGATTGGCTTGGTGATGGCGATCGAGTGGCTGCGAAAAGGCGAACCGTCCGAGCCGTTCACGCGCACCCGCTGGTTTCGGCGCGGCGGCGGCAGCGCCATCGCGAACTGAGGGACGAAAGCGTCGCGCAGCCAGCAAGTCAGAAGCGGGGTGCACCCACTTCTGACTTCTAATTTCTGACTTCTAACTTCCTTACCGTCCTTCGAGAAACGGCTTGAGCCGGCGCGACCGCGCCGGGTGACGTTCAAAGCGGTCGCGCGTCACTGCGGCCTTCACGCTGACCGGCTCTAGCCACCTTCGTGTAACGGAACGCCACCTTCGTGCAGATCTGCGGCCGTGCGCAGGGGCGGAAAGTCGCGCCCTCCAGATCAAGTCTCCCCTCGAAGTACCTCCTAGCCGCTCAACTAGTCCTGAGAACCGGCGAATTCGTCGAGCGGCGCCTGCGTACGGTTTCGAAATCGCGCTGAAAACAGCCCGAATCCACGGTGATTGCCGCCACTTGCGATCTGGCGTCGGTCTTGCCCATTCGGGAGAGGCTGCGACCAGACGACCGGTCGTAGCACGAAAGTGCGACTTGGGGACTCGGATGACTGTGGAGCCTATGATGCGCAACCGCCGTTGGGTCTTTCTCGCTGTGATCGCCGTCGCCGTCAGCGGCTTCGGCATTCTATCGCTGGCCACGCCAGTGACGCAGCCCACAGGCACGTGGCACTTGCTCGGCTCGCTCGTCGAAGCCCGCAACGGCGCGAGCGCCACGATGCTCGATGATGGGCGCGTACTGGTGGCTGGCGGAGAAAACGCCGGCGGTGCGCTGGCCAGCGCAGAGATCGTGGCGGCCGATGGCGGCAGCGCTGGGGCGGCGGGCATGAACGTGGCCCGACGCGGCCACGCCGCGACCAAGCTGAAGGACGGACGCGTGCTTGTAACTGGCGGCGAGAATGCGTCAGGCCCGCTCGCCAGCGCAGAGATCTTCGACCCAGCCTCGGGCGTTTGGTCGCTTGTGTCCATGACGACCGCGCGCAAACGGCACACGGCCACGCTCGTCAACGACGAAGCCGGGCTGGTGCTGATTGCCGGCGGCGACAATGCGGGCGGCCTGCTCGCGAGTCTTGAAATCTTCGATCCGCAGACCAACGCCTTCCGTCTGCTGTCTGGTTCGCTTTCGAGTCCGCGCGCGGGCCATGCGGCTGCGGCGCTCCAGCTCGGGCTGGTCGTGGTGATCGGTGGATCCAACGGCTCGACGACATCGCTGGCGACATCGGACCTGGTGGACGCGGAGGGCGGCGGTGTGGGCGGCGGCCCGACTATGAGCGTGGGGCGCGCGAACTTCACGGCGACGGCGTTGATCAATGGCGACGTGCTGGCCGCGGGCGGCACGGACGGGACGCGTGAGCTCAACTCAGCCGAGCTGTATTCGTTGACGCTGAGCCAGTGGCTGCCAGTAGGTTCGATGTACGGCGCGCGCGTGGGTCACACGGCCGTGCGACTGCCGCAGAACGGAGGCGTGCTGATCGTAGGCGGCAGTGAAGCGGGCCAGCCGCTCACGCGGACGGAGCTCTTCCTGCCGAAGAGCCATGTGTTCTCAGTGACCGGTCCATCGTCGATCGCGCACACCGGCGGAGCGCTTGCGGCGATTGGCGCGGGCGGCCAAGCGGTCGCCGCCGGCGGCGCCGGCACGTCGGCGCTCGAAGGCTATCAATACGCGACGGTGACCACGGACAAGGACGACTACGCGCCGGGCGAGGTGGTGACGATCAGCGGGTCCGGATGGGTTCCGCTCGAGTGGGTCAGCCTGAATCTCCTCGAGGCGCCGGAGTACGACCAACACCCTCTCATTGCGGTCCAGGCGGACGCGAACGGCAACATTTTCAGCACAGAGTTCTCTCCAGATGAACACGACCTCGGCATTCGGTTCTATCTGACGGCCTACGGAATGCTGTCCGAGGCACAGAACACGTTTACGGATTCCAAGAACCTCGACATCACTTTCGCAGGGACCGGCGCAGGAACCGTGACCTATTCAGGCGTTTCGCCCGCGCCAACCCCGACTCCGGCTACCTGTACCGGCAGCTGTTCTCGATCCCTGGATAACAATGCGACTGGCACCTTGACTGCGACTCCGAATGTTGGGTCAGTTTTTGCCGGATGGACTTCGAACTTTGACAACCCAGGCTCCACCACTTGTTTGGGCACAACCTCACCCTGCACGTTCAGTTTGGGAAATAAGGCCCAGACGATCACTGTCACTTTCTCTGCGGACTCGACGCCGCCCGTGGTCAGTTCCATTGCCCGCATCGGCACAACTCCGACGAGTGCCGCCAGCGTTCAGTGGGCTGTGACTTTCAGTGAGGCGGTTACCGGTGTCGACGCGGCTGATTTCACCCTTGCTGCGACGGGTCTCACCGGCACGAGCATCGCAAGCGTGACCGGCTCGGGAAGCAGCTATACGGTCACCGGGAACACCGGCAGCGGCAGCGGCACGCTCGGGCTGAATCTGGTCGACAACGATTCCATCGTCGATTCGGCCTTGAACAAGTTGGGCGGCGCTGGTATCGGGAATGGCAACTTCACGGGCCAGGTGTACACCGTTGACCTGACTTCTCCGACGGTCAACTCAATCAACCGGGTCACGCCCACCCCAACGAATGCCGCAAGCGTTCAGTGGACCGTCACGTTCAGCGAATCCGTTACGGGTGTGGGGACGGCTGACTTTTCGCTCGCAGCAACGGGTTTGAGCGGCACGAGCATCACCGGTGTCACCGGATCCGGCGCCAGCTACACCGTTACGGCCAGCACGGGTAATGGCAGTGGCACGCTGGCTCTGAATCTGGTTGATGACGACTCGATCACGGATTCTCTGAGCAATAAGCTGGGCGGCGCCGGTTTGGCCAACGGCAACTTTGCGGGTCAGAGCTACGCCCTCGACCGGACGCTTATTCCGACGATCACCGCTGCTAATAAGATCTACGACGGGAACAGCACGGCGACGATTGTGAGCCGTGGGTTCACCAGCGCCCTTGCAGTGACCGAAGACGTGAGCGTCACTGGCGGTACGGCGACCTTCAGCGACAAGCAGGTCGCCGCTGGAAAGACTGTCGCGGCCACGGGCCTCACGTTGGCCGGCTCGGCGGCAGCCAAGTACCTGCTGAGCCCAACCTCGGCCACCACCACGGCAAACATCACTGCGAAACACATTACGGGCAGCTTCACGGCGAGCGACAAAGTTTACGACGGTGGCGCGACGGCCACGGTTCTGACGCGCAGCCTGAGCGGAGCGATCGGTGGCGATGACGTCAGCCTCAGCGGCGGCACCGCCGTCTTTGACACGAAGAGTGTCGGCGCGGGAAAGACCGTCACGCTGACTGGTGCCACTCTGGCGGGCGCGGATGCGGGCAACTACGTGCTCGACAGCGTGTCGACCACGACTGCCGCCGTGACGCCGAAGCACATTACGGGCAGCTTCACCGCGACCGACAAGGTCTATAACGGCGACACGGTCGCGACCGTGACGACGCGGACTTTGAACGGCGCCATCGGAGGCGACGACGTCAGCCTGATCGGCGGGACGGCAACGTTCAACAGTAAACATGTGGGCGCCGGCAAGATCGTGACTCTCTTTGGTGCGAACCTGAGCGGCGCGGACGCGGGCAACTACATCCTCGACAGCGTCGCGACGACCACTGCCGGAATCACGACCAAACACATCACGGGCACGTTCACGGCGGCCAGCAAGCCGTACGACGCGTCGACCGCGGCGACCGTGCTGACGAGGGCGCTTGTCGGGGCCATCGGTGGCGACGATGTGGCCCTGGACGGCGGCACGGCAACGTTCGGTAGCGCAGCGGCCGGGGTTGGGAAGGCCGTAACGCTCACGGGCGCCAGCCTCACCGGCGATGATGCCGGCAACTACACCCTCGATTCAGTCGCATCGTCCACGGCGGATATCAACCGCAAGACG
>Ga0315912_10000353_pt1 | contig 91789 bp, 92 predicted proteins | sample VfabasoilMG_FD_204469 | JGI IMG/M metagenome (GOLD analysis project Ga0315912, IMG submission 204469) | Garden soil microbial communities collected in Santa Monica, California, United States - V. faba soil | ecosystem: Environmental > Terrestrial > Soil > Garden | place: USA: California... | reverse complement strand
GTGGACGGGATGAGCGCTCGAGCAATGGCGATGGCGGCCTTTCGGCTGTGGTCGTTCGCGATCGGGCTGTCGATCTTCCGCTGCATGGGAGGAGCGGCGAGAACCTTTCAGACGGCGGCCGTCCGGTCAAATGGACTCAGGCCGAAAATCGTGCGTTTGCCAGGTCCAAGGCTCCAGGCGCAGCCAAATCGATCAGGCGCGGGTCCGAGTAGCCATGGGGCAGGGGGCGACCGAGGAGCGCGAGCGGTAGGTGGCGGATCGCATCTTCCAGTCTCATCGCTCCCAGCGGCCGCTTGGGCGGCGGCAGGGAGGAGAGCCGGAGTAGGGCCGCGTGCGCCTCGTCTGCTGCCCTGGTGCCGAGGAAAATCAGCGCGCAGTCGAAGTCCCCGCTTTCCCGGCGCGCCTCGAGCTCGGGCTTGGGGACGGCCTGAACCTGCACGCGCGCTCGGGGAGCGTCCCAGCTCTGCGCGAGCTCGCTGGCTACGGCCACGAGCCAAGGCTCGCTGCTCTCCACCAGAATGGAACAGGGTGGCCCCGCCCAACTGGCCCCGGTGCCGCTCGAGCCAAGCTCCACGCCCAAAGCGGAAAAGTCGACCGCTCTGAGAGCGCTCACGGACTCCGCCAGCACACCCGGTGCGGCAAAGCGACCGAGCCCGCGCCCTGGCAGGAGGACGAGCCAGCCGATGGGACCGAGTGCGAACTGGCGTGCGCTGCTCCGACCTTGATGAAGTCCCGCGCCCAGGAATCCAAGCTCGCTCTTGTGCGTCTCGAAGTCGCGCAGACACGTGCGTAGATCGGCGGAGGTGAGCTCGACTCCCGCCAAGTAACTCCCACCGCGCGCCGCCCAGCCGTTTCTGACCAGGCGCTTGATGCCAGGCCCGACGGAGCGCAGCGCGCCCGTGCAATCGGGAAAGCTCGCATCGAAGCCCTTGGGCACGATGGCGCAGTCGAGCCCGGTCAAGGCCAAAGCCAGGGCCTTCTCGTCGAGCTCGGTCGTGAGCTCGAGTTTCTGCGGGGTGGATGCACGGACGCGCTGCACCCGTGCGAGCGCGCTCGAGCGCTCGCGTGAACGCTCGAGTGAGGCCGCCACGGCCTTCGCGTCGAGCAGGCTGCCGCGACTCGAGCGGAGGCCCCCTCGGAGCTCGATCTCGAGCATGGAGCCGCGGCGCTTCGGCAGCGCAGCCGCCAAGGTCGGATGGACGAGCTCGCTACCGCCCGCGCCACTCCGCCCGTAGAGCCCGTCGAAGAGGGAGGCGCCCAAGAGAAGGGATCCCAGGCTGGCGTCGTGGGGGTCGACGCGGCTCACGTCGATGGGCAGGGTCAGACGCAGAGTCTGCCCGTAGAGCGGGCGCCCGCTGCCGAAGGCCGGCGACGGGGCCAGCGCCCCGCCGAGCGCCGCCAAGAGAGCGCCGATGGTCTCACGCCGTGAGGTCATTCGAAGACCCGGATTTCGCCATCGAGCAGCACGGCGAGCCGCTGGGGATTCTTCCCCTCGAACGGGCAGACCGAAAGCGCCCGCACCGGCCCCAGCTTTCGACTGGCCACGAGCACTGGGCCTTCGGCGCGCAGGGAGTGGATCTCGATCGTGTCCACCGCCCCGTCGTCCGGCCCCGTCGTGATTGCCTCCACGATGCCGTCGCCGTCGAGATCGGCCAGTGCCACCTGTGCGCCGCGGCCGGGCAGCACGTGCACCTTTCGCTCTTCGAGCGGCGATTCGATGGTCAAGCTCACCTTACCGCCCGGGTTTGACACCAGCTCGTAGGTGGTGACGATGCCGCGCTCGTCCGTGTGCGAAAGAACGGCCAAGGCGTCGTGGCTCGAGACCTCCAGGGCCGCCGCCGTGGTTTTCGGTTGCGCGGCAGTCAGCGGACCGCAGCTGCTGGCTTCCGCCGCGATGCCCGTGGCCGTGAAGGCGTGGCAGCGCCCGAGGTCAGTGGGGAAGGCCGGGCGAGCGAAGAGCGGATGACTGAGCTCGGGGTCGAGCTTCACCAAAGCGGAGCGATCGCTGGAGCCGACCAGCACCACGCCGGGCTCCAGCCAGGCGCCGGACAGCGGCGCGCGCAGGGGGTGCGGCGATAGCTCGCTCAAGCTCGACCACTCGATCTGCCGGCGCGCTAGAAAAGAGCCGCGCCCGCCTGCTCCGGCCTGGCTCAGACGGCCCAAGAAGAGCTGATGACGGCCGATGATCAAGAGCTCCGAGTTGCCCCCGCCTTGGGTATCGCCGCAGGCGAGGCCGATGGACCCCTGCTCCGGTGCGCGAAAGCGGAGCTCCTTGGCAAGGAGGCCTGGTGGGCGCGGCAGGTAGCGGCGGATCTCGGCGTCGGCCGGCTCGCTCACCGACGCGTGCACGACCACGGTTCCGCGCGGCTTTCGCGTGCGCGCCCAGAACGAGAGCTCCCACTCGATGACATCGACGTCGACGGTCAGCTGGCCGTGCTCGAGCACCGGGCGCAGCAGCACCAAGGTCAGGCCGAGCTCGAGTGCGCGCTGCCTGGCGACGGCCTCGCTGAGTGGCTGATCGGCACGCGAGCGCGCCCCAACGACCGCCGAGCCGAGCACGCGCACCAGCTTCGATTCGAGCTCCCCGCGCTCGCTCTTTTCGAGCGCGACACCGCTGAGCGGGGTGACGGCGGCCAGCGCCGGCGTGGTGGCGCTGATCTGGGAAATCTTGCGGGACAGCCGGGTCAGCGTGCTGCCAGTCTCTGCCTCTGCGCTGGCTCTGCCGGCGAGCAGGTTGCCCGTCAGTAGCAGGGCTACCAGGAGCAGCTTGAGCCAGCGCGAGCGGGGCAGAGGGAGATGCATCCTATTCGAGAGGTCGACCGTCCTGGTCGAGCGGTACCACCTTCATGCCGAGCTCCCCGAACGTGGCAGCCAACTTCTGCCGATCGCCTGCAATGACCACGCGGTAGCCGGCGCGGTTGCAATAGGGCGCCGCCGCGGCGCGCGCGTCCGCCAGCGAGACGGCCGCGACGTTCTTGGGCCAGGTCGTCAGGTAGTCGACGGGCCGATCGTAGATGGGCAAGGACGCAAGCTTGAGCCCGGTGGTGTCGACGGTGGCGAACTCGCGCGGATAGCCGAGTAGTAGGCCCGCCACCCCCTCCTGATGCTCCACCTCGGTCAGCGGGCGTGCCTGACACAGGTCCGAAAGCTCGCGCAGGATCTCCTGCACGCTCGGCGCGGTCGCCTCGGAGACCACGCTGCTCATGACCGCGTAGAAGCCTGCCTCGCGGTAGCGCCGGAACATGCCGAAGGCACCGTAGGTGTAGCCCTTCTCCTCGCGCAGGTTCATGTTGATGCGGCCGGTGAACGCGCCTCCGATGCGCTCGTTCATCACGAGCTCGCGGAAGAAATTCGGATCCAGGGCGCCGCCTGCAGGCGTGGCCACCGCTAGCGCCGACTGCGCGGCGCCGGGGAAATCCATCCAGTAGACCTGGCCGCCGGGCAACGCTTGGCCGGGCGCGCGGCCGAGCTTCGTGCGCTTGCCGCGCCACGGACCGAAGTAGCGCTCCACCGCTGCCTTCGCTTCCGGCTCGCCGATGTTCCCGGCCACCACGAAGTGGGCGCCATCGGGCAAGGCCAGCTTCTTCACCTGGTTCTTCACGTCGACGAGCTGAATGGACTCCAGGGATTTCACCACGCCCGATGGCGGCGTGCCGCCGTAGCCGTCGCCGAACAGCACGTGGTGCAGGCCCGCGTTCACGCGGCTATTCGGATCGGCCAGAGCCGCCTTCGCCGTGGCAACGTGCTGGGAGCGGCGCCTTTCGAACTCGTCCTTGGACAGCTTCGGCTTTTGCACCATGTCCGAGAGCAGAGCGAGGCTCGGCTCGAAGGTGTCGGCCAGCGTCGCCATCGACAAGAGGACGTAGTCGACGCCCGCGCTGGCGGAGTAGTCGGTGGCCAGGCGCCCGAGCTCGTCACTGAGCGCGAGCGCGTCCCTCGAGCCTGCTCCTTCGTCGAGCATGTCGGCGGCCAGCATGGTCAGGCCCTCCTTGCCAGCGGGATCCGTGCTGGAGCCGGCTGGGAGGATCAGGTGCACCGAGACCAAGGGCAGGTCGCCCACGGAGACGTGCCACAAGGTCGAGCCGAAACTCAGCTTGCTTTGCGTGACGACGGGCGGCGAGAAGGGGCGAGCGCTCGTGGGCTCGGGGAGCTCCTGGTAGCGCGGGTCGGGTGGGGCGGCCGGTGGCTTGGGCGGCTCCGCCGCGGGCTTGGTCGTGGGCTTGGCTGACGAGCAGGCCAGCAGAAGGGCGAGCGTCCCGGTGACGAGACCGGCTGACACCAAGGATGCGGGCAGTCGAGAGGTTCTCACTTCGCCACCGCCTTCTGCTCGATGCGCCGGAGAGGTGTGCCCCGCTTGCCCGGCACGAAGTCGATGCGGACCGCATGATCGGTGCGCAGGTACTTTCGAGCGGCGGCGTGAACTGCCTCGGCTGTCGCGTCGGCGTAGCGCCGGTAGTCCGCGCCGATGTAGTCGGCCTTGCCCGTGTGCAAGAAGTAGGCGCCGAGCAGGCTGGCCCGGGACGAGTAGCCTTCGATCCTGCCGTAGAAGTCCTTCTTGTAGCCATTTTTGGCTCGCTCGAGCTCGGCCGCTGTCGGCGGCTTCTCGCTCGCAAGGGCAAGCTCACGCTCGAGCGCAATGCCGAGCTCGTCCATGCTCGTGCCCGGTGCGGCCGTCACTTCGATCACGTACATGCTCGTCAGTCGCTGAGAGACTTGGTAGGCGCTGACGTCCTTGGCCAGCTTCTGATCGTAGACCAGGCTGTGGAAGAGTCGGCTCGACTTGCCATCCACCAAGACCGAGCTCCAGAGGTCGAGCTCCGCATCGCCAGCTGCGAACAGTGGCGGCGTGTGGAAGCCCAGGTAGATGCGCGCTAGCTCCACCTGGTCTTCGGCCACGTAGTGGGCCTTCTCCGCGCTGGGAGCTGGCTTGGACTCGGGCACCGGCGCGCGCTGACCAGCCGGCATGTCGCCGAAGTAGCGCTGGATCTGGGCCTTCATCTGGGCGGGATCGAAGTCGCCCACCACCACCAGGCCTGCGTTCTTCGGCGTGTAGTAGGTACGGAAGAAGGTCACGACGTCGGCGAGCGTCGCGCGCTCGAGATCCTCGTGCGAGCCGATCGGCGTGTGCCGGTACGGGTGCCCGGGCGGGTACATGGTCTCGCCCAGGTACCAGTGGTCCATGCCGTAGGGAGTGATCTCGTAGCGCTGGCGCCGCTCGTTTCGCACCACGTCGCGTTGGTTGTCCAGTTTTTCCTTGGTCAGCGCTTCGGGCAGCGTGCGCAGCCGATCCGACTCGAGCCACAGCGGCAGCTCGGCGTACTGGCTCGGGACTTCCTCGAAGTAATTGGTGCGATCGTAGGAGGTGGTGCCGTTGACGTCGCCGCCGATCGGCTCGAAAGGCGCGAAGTAGTCGTGGTCGTAGTGCAGCGAGCCCTGGAACATCAGGTGCTCGAACAGGTGCGCGAAGCCCGTGCGCCCGGCGCGCTCGTGGGCGGAGCCCACCAAGTAGACGATCTCCACGGCGACCGAAGGCAGGCGATGATCCTCGCTCAGCATCACGGTCAGGCCGTTATCGAGCTGGTACTGGATCACCGCCAGCGCTGGGGCTTGACCGGAAGGGGACACCGCCTCGCTCTTGGTTGCCGTGCTTGGCGCAGGCGGCGTCGCTGCAGGTTGGGTCGGCGCAGGTTGGGCCTTGGCAGCAGGGGTCGCCGCGGGGGCCTTCGGGGATTCTGCGTGGCCGAGGACGGCAAAGGAGAGGCCACAGAGAGTGGCAGTCATCCAGAGTGGTCTCATGGGCTCGGGACCGTCGGTCAGCGCACGCCCGATGTCAAAGTCAGGCCTGCGCTTGGCCGGCGCTGGCGAGGGGTCCAGGGCGACGGAGCGGTTCGGCCGCGTTACTCGGCAGCGACCGGCGTCGACCGGCCCACCGTGAGGCTAACGAGCGAATGTTGCTCGATAATTTCACGGATCGCGGGGATGCAGCCGCCGCAGCCGCTTCCGGCTCGGCATGCGCGCGCGACATGACCAATCGTGCAGGCCCCGCACTGCGCGGCAGCGCGGATCTCGCGGTCAGAAACGGCGTGGCAGTGGCAGATCCTCATGGCGTCGACTGATGAGATGAAGTCTAGCAATCTGAAAACGACTTTCAATATCGAATTCACAGGCCCATTGGCCGGCTAAATCCGATGTGGTTTCGCTGGGTTCGAGCGGGGTTGCGAGCAGCGGCTGCCGCCCGGGACCTGGAGCGCAGCTCCCCCTGCCGTCGCTCCTCGCGCGCGCTCGGGCTCCCAGTGGTCCGCGGCACGACTGGCCTCGCGCGCCCAGCCTCGGTCGCCTGCTCTGGTTGGAGGAGCGTCCTTCGGAGTCGAAATGGAAAATCACTTTCGTTTGCTCGAAGCCTTCGGCCGTCGCTCCCAGAGCGGCGCGTCACGAAAGGTGCTCACGCACCGCGTCAGCGATAGGGATCGCCCGCGATCGTCCTCGAAGCGCGCTGATGGAGCAGACAGAGAGCGCGCTTGCCGAGTGCGCGCGGGAGCGCTCCTCGCGCGCTCAGATGAAAACACATTTCATCGCAGCGTTCGGTCGCGCGTTCGAGCGTCCACTCGAGAGTGGTTTCTCTCGCGAAAGCGATGGTCGCGCGATCGAGCACGATGAAAAACGCTTTCAGTTCGGCAAGGCTTCGAAGTTTGGTGTAGAAGGACGAGCATGAAGGGTGACCCTCGGATCATCGAGCTCCTGAACGAAGTGCTGACTTCGGAGCTTACCGCCATCAACCAGTACTTCATTCACTCGAAGATGCTGGATAACTGGGGATACAAGCGCCTTGCCCAGGTGAAGCGCAAGGAGTCGATCGAGGAGATGCACCACGCCGACGAGGTGATTTCCCGCATCCTCTACCTCGAGGGGGTGCCCAACATGCAGCGCCTGTCGCCGATCAAGGTTGGTGAGACCGTGACCGAGATCCACGAGTCGGATCTCGCGCTGGAGCAGGCGGCCGTCGAGCGGCTCAATCGCGCGATTTTGGTGGCCACTCAGGTGGGGGACAACGGTTCGCGGGCCCTGTTCGAGAAGATCCTCAAGGAAGAGGAGAAGTCGATCGATTGGCTGGAGACGCACCTCGGCATGATCGAGCAGCTGGGCGTCAATGCGTACCTCGCCGAGATGATCGGCGACGTCGAGTGAGCGCTCGGACCAGAGCGGCCTGAGTGCCAACTGGCGCCACGCGGGGCGAGAACTAGACGGCGCCAGATGGGCTCGCTTGGACGCCCACTGCTGGGGCATCGAAGCATCATGGCGTCGCGGGGTCGTGATGCGCGTGGTTCGAACGTTTGGCGCCGAACGAACCTACGGCTGGTCTTGGTACTTGCTTGGACAGCTCCGCTAGCTCGGACCTGGCGGCCCGACGAGCTACTTGCTCGACGAGATCGCGAGTGAGGTCTCGACTTGGCTGAGGAGCTTCTTGGCGCGCGAAGGCCCGAGGGAAATCACCAGTTCGCGGAACTGGCTCTCCAGCTTGGTCTTGGTGCCTTTCACCGTCTTCTTGCCCTCTTTGGCCATCAGCGCTCGGGCGGCCTTGTTGGCAGCGGAGCGGATGTTGTGCACGTAGGCCTTGGACATGACCATGCCACGCGCGACCGCACGTTCGACGACTTCACTGGCAGGCAAGCTGCGGGCCAGGCTGCGCACGAATGCCGCCTTGTCCCCCTGCCTCACGACGAAACCACCTTTTGCGGCCGCCTTCTTGATTCCTGCCTTCTTCTTCTTGGACGCCATCTGTTGCCTTTCCTTGGGTCACGAGTCTTCGCCTCACCTGGGTCGACGATCGAACTCTGCCCGTCGATCTCTCCATCCGAGCATCGACGAACGGTGCCTATTATGATTTCGAGATTGCCTCTGTCCAGGACCAGCGGGCGAGTTCTGGTCCGAATTTCCACACGTCGCTGGTCCGAGGTTTGGTCCGAGGTTGGTCGAGAAAGTTCGATCGATTGTGCACTCGTCCACAAAACGCCGAGAGTTCGCTCTCCCCTGCTTGCTCTTTTCTTCTCGTCGGGTGTTTTTTCAGTGTGCCTCGTGAGCCTCGATGAAAGCAAAGGGTCGACGCCGACGTCCACTGCTCTCGCTTGGTACGGTTGCTGCCTTGCCATGGCGGCCTGCACTGAATAGCGACATACCTAGTGCGACGTCACACGAATGTTTCCGAACATGATGCTGAACGGAGTCAGCCATGACGACGGAGGAGCCCTTCCACAGTTGCAAGCCGCAGGTGGGCCCCGCTCATCCCCCGAAACGACTTTGCCATCCGCCCGCGGCCCGCGCGAGGGGGCGTCGCTTGGATTTCGGCCCATTTCAGCCGATTTCACTGGCGGCCAGCGCGTGTCGCGGCTCGCTCATCGTCGCACGTCTCGGTGCACCCGGACGAGTGTCCGCTTCGTGAGAGTTAGCGACTTCACAGTGACCCTGGACGAATCTCGACGATTCGCGACGTAGTCACTCATCGGGTGGCTCGTGCCGCTGCCGCTTGGGAATTTTTCTCTTGGGCTCCTTGGTCCGGGCGAAAGGGCGAGCCGTGGGGTCGGCGGAGCCCGTGGCCTTCACCTCGGCCGCCAGCGTGAGGTAGCTCTGCAGGCGATCGGCGGGCAGGTGCCCCGAGATCACTGCGGCGCGAACGTTGCATCCTGGTTCGTCCTTGTGCGTGCAGTCGCGGAAGCGGCATGCGGCGGCCAAGTTCTCGACGTCCTCGAAGGTGGCCAGGTCCTCCAAGCGCCCTTCCGAAATGGAGAGCTCACGCAGACCAGGGGTGTCGATGACCAGTACCGGCCCGGGGCCCAAGAGGAGCGAACGGTGGGTCGTCGTGTGGCGGCCGCGTGCATCCTCCTCCCGCAGGGCGGCGACCTTGTGCACCTCCTCGCCCAAAAGAAGGTTCACCAGGCTCGACTTGCCGACGCCGCTGAGCCCCACGAAGGCGATGGTTTCGCCCGGCCCCAGGTGCCGTTTGAGCGCCTCCGCCGCGCCGCTGCCGAGGGCCGAGACGGCGATCGTGGGCACGCCGAGACGCGCTGCCAGCTGCTCGGCGCGCTCCTCGGCGTCGCTTTCCAGGTCTGCCTTGTTCAAGACGACGAGTGGTCGCGCCCCGCCGGGACGGATGGCGGTGAGGAAGCGCTCGATGCGCCGTGGGTGCAAGCTGCGCTGCGCCGTCGCTGCGCTCGCCTCCGGGGGAGTGAATGCCGCCACGACCGCGATCACGTCCACGTTGGCGACGATGACCTGACGGAGGCCACGCAGCTTGTTCGACGTGCGCGCCAGGAAGGTCCGGCGCTCGAGCACCTGCTCGATCACGGGCAATTGCCCTTCCCCCTGCCTGCGGAAGCCCACCCAGTCCCCGATGGTGGGCTGGATCTCGTCCTGCTTCTGACCCGTGCGCGAATGAAAGCGGCGCCCAGCGAGCACCGCCCGCTCCTCGCCGCTCGCGTGCGCGATGTCCCATTGCCGGCGGTGTTGCCCCACGATGCGGCCGGGCTCGGTGCCGGGTGCTCCACGCTCGAGGGCGTCCTTGAAATGGGCGGAGTAGCCCAGGTCCTCGAGTCGGAATAGCACCAGGCCGAATAGCACCGGCCCCTGCCCACGCAGAAACGGTAGCCCGCGGACGTGCGAAATTCCAGGCGCCGCGCCCGTGCAAGTCCCTTGGAGCTGCCTTACCCTGGCTAGCGATGGGTCCCGATCGCGTCTTCGGCCTCAGGCAGAGCTTGGCTGCCTTTCGGCCGGGGGACGCCCGTCAGACCGAAGCCAAGCGGCAGATGGAGCAGCTGCTCGGTGTGGGGGAGGGGCAGGCGTTTCATCGCTCGTTTCTGGACCCGGGACACTTCACTGCCAGCGGGTTCATTCTCGGCGGCGATGGACAGAGCTTGCTCCTGATCTTTCACAAGAAGCTGCAGCGCTGGCTGCAGCCGGGAGGCCACTTCGAGCTCTCGGACGTCGATCATGTGGCCGCCGCTCGCCGAGAGGTGGCGGAGGAGGTCGGGCTGGAGGACGTGGAGCTCGTCCTCCCGCTCTACGACCTCGACGTGCACGTGATTCCAGAGAACTCGAAGGAGGCTCAGCACCTGCACTTCGATCTGCGCGTCCTCTTTCGCAGCCGGACGCTCGACGTGCATGCGACGGATGAAGTCGAGAGCGCGCGCTACTTCTCCTTGGCGGAGCTGACGTCAGCCAGCGGAGCCCACTCCGACGACAGCGTGGAGCGTGTGGCTCGGCAGCTGCTCCGCGTCTGATGAATCTGCGCTCCTCATGAAGCTCCACTCCTCATGAAGCTCCGTCAGGCCTTCCGCTACCTGAGTCTGCGGCCGTTCGATCAGTCGAGCCCCGAAGGACGCGCCCGGGAGCGGGAACGACGCGTGGCGCTCAGCGCTGCCACCAACGTCGCCCTGCGCGTGCTGTCCGGTGTGCTCACTCTGCTCACCGTGCCGCTCACCATCGGCTACCTGGGGCCAGAGCGCTATGGCCTGTGGACGACCGTCACTTCGGTCTTGGCCATGATGGCGTTCTTCGATTTTGGCGTCGGCCACGGCCTGATGAACGAGGTGGCGGCCGCTTCCGGCCGCGGTGAGAGCCGGCTGGGGCGCTTGGTCGCGAGCGGATTTTTCATCGAGCTCTTGCTCGCCCTCGCGCTGCTCGGGCTCGTGGTCTTGGCCAGCGTCTCCCTCGATCTCGGACGTTGGTTCGGCCTGCATTCGGCGCAAGCGCGAGCCGAGGCGCCACTCGTGGTGCTGGTCGTCGGCGCGGCATTCTGCCTGTCCATGGCGCTCTCGGCCGTGGTGCGCGTGCAGTCCGGTTTGCAAGACGGCTATGTGACTCAGCTCTGGAACGCCGCTGGCGTTTCGATGACCTTGGTGGCGCTCGTCGTCGCGTCGAGGTTGGAGCTCGGCCTCGTGCCCTTGGTGACGGCGATGGTGCTGGCGCCGCTCGGGGCGCTCCTCGGCAACTTCGTCTGGTTTTTCGTCGTCAAGCGTCCCGACCTCTTGCCGCGCCCCTCCGAGTTCGACTGGGGGCTGGCGCGGGGGCTCTTGGGCAGCGGCGGCGCCTTCATGGCGATTTCCCTGTCTGCAGCGCTCGGCCAGCTGAGCGATAGCTTCGTCATCGCTCGGCTCGGGGGCGCCGCCGTGGTGCCCGAGCTGGCGGTGCCTGCGAAGCTCTTTCAGCTCCTCTTGCTGCCCGCCACCTTGCTCGTCATTCCGCTCTGGCCCGCCTACGGTGAGGCGCACGCGCGCGGCGACCGCGCTTGGCTCGTGCGCACCCTGTGGCGCTCGACGGCGGCAGCAGTGGGCATTGCGATTCTGGGCTGCGCGGTGCTCTGGCTGATCGGGACCTGGCTCGTCGGCGTGTGGACGCACGGGACGGTCCATGCCCCGCTGGCTGTGCTGGTCCCGCTCGGCTTGGCCGCCTGCTTGACCGCGCTCGGTAGCTCGCTCGGCACCTTCCTCAACGCCATCGGCAAGAACGTCGCCCACGCCGTCTGGGCCGTGGCCATGGCGGTCGTGTCGTTCGGGCTGAAATGGGCTCTTTTCCCTGGCTGGGGGCCGGCCGGCGTCGCCTGGGCGACCGTCATCGGCTACGGGGTCTTCCTCGCGCTGCCGCTGCTCTGGCTCGTGCGGCGCGAGACCAGGCGCCTGCTCACTGCGGCTCCGTGATCCAGAGCGTCGTCACCTTGCCTTCGCTCATGGTGGCGATGTCGGGTGGCTGTCCGGGGCGGTCGACGAGCGCGAGCGCTTCCCCCTGCTTCTCTGGTCCCACGTGGATCGTGCACGCCGGTGCGAGCAGCGCTCGAGGGATCGATTGCCCGGGCGCGCGCGGAAAGAGGTAGGCGTCGTCGTAGGTGCGGATGGCCACGTAGTCGCCGGAGGCGGTGACGTCCGCCGCGGTCACCATCTGCAGCGTCGCCCCGGTCACCTCCGGGCTCATCTCGCCTGCCAGCGTGAGCTCGCCGTCCGTGAACGTCTCTCGCACGTAGACGCGCGGGCCGCTGAAAATCGCTTTGGTGATGATGATGATCGCTTCCGCTGCCGGATCGATCAGCAGCGCCTCCGCATCGTGGGCGCCGTCAGCGTAGGTCAGGCGCACGGTCGTCACCTTCGCGGTCGTCCGGTCCCGATGAGGCGAGAGCGCGCCTGGGCTCTGGGTCAGGTCGGGCTCGTCGAAGCGGTGCACCAGGATGTGGCTCCGTCGCCGCTCATTGTCGCCGATGTCGCCCAAATAGATCGAAGAGCGGCCACCTCGCGAGACCAAAGCCAGATCTTCGACATCGGTCGGCTCGGGCACGCCTGCGGCGCGGTAGGTGGCGAGCCAGGTTGCCGTCCTGGAGATGGCGTATACGCGTGCCTCGTCGCCGGAGTCGTTGTGCACCCAGTAGTGGTCTCCCAAGCGGGAGCGCGCGAGCCCCGAGATTTCGGCCAAGCTGGCCTCGCGCAGGCTGCCCCGTGCGGCCGAAGGGCGGTAGCTGGGGCAAGCTGGTGGAGCGGGCACGGGAGGCGGGGCGGGCACGGGAGGCTGTGCGGGCTCGGGCGGTGGGGCAGGCTCGGCGGACGCGGGTTTCTGGCGCGGCGCCGAATCCGCTTCGGCTGCTGCCGGCTTCTCCGGGTTGCAGGCGACTGCCAAGAGGCAGAGCGCCCCGAGCAAGGCGGCGGTCTTGTCAGCGCTGAGCTTTCGGGCCATCCAGCGTTGGGTCATGAAGGACATCGAACTTCCGGAAAGTCTGGTCCGGAGTTTGGCGGCCGGACACCCTTGGGTGTACCGCGATCACGTCGGTCGCTTCCAGGCCCCGACGGGCACCTGGGTTCGGGTGCGCGCCGGATCGTACGTGGCCTACGGTCTCTGGGATGCGGAATCGCCCATTGCGGTGCGCCTGTTCTCGACGCGCGGTCCCGTCGATGCAGCTTGGGTCGACGAGCGCGTGGAAGAGGCGTGGGCGCTGCGCCAGCCGGTGCGCGACGCTGGCTGCGATGGCTATCGCTTGATCTTCGGCGAAGCGGACCAGCTGCCCGGCATTGTGGTCGACCTCTACGGTGCGCACGGCATTCTGGTCACGTACTCCAAGGCGCTCGGGCCGCTCTTGCCGCTCGTGACCGCCGCGGTCGTGCGTGTGGCTGGGCTCGAGAGCCTGTGTCGCCGCCAGAAGGACGAGGGTGTGGCCGTGCTTCGGCCCCTGCACGGCGGGCTGCCGCCGGAGAAGATCCTGGTGACCGAGCTCGGCATGAAGCTCTGGGCCGACGTCCACCGCGGGCAGAAGACAGGCCTCTTCTTCGATCATCGCGACAATCGTCGCTTCGTGCGCGAGGTGGCGGCGGGGCGGACGGTGCTCAACCTGTTCTGCTACACGGGCGGCTTCTCCGTGGCGGCTGCGCTCGGCGGGGCGACGAGCGTGACCAGTGTGGACAGCGCTGCGCCCGCCGTCCTCGCAGCGGAGGAGAACTTCGCCTTGAACGACCTCGGAGCCGTTTCGCACGAGACCGTGGTGGAGGACGTCTTTTCCTACTTGCCCAAGCTCGCGGGCAGTAAGCAAAGGTTCGATTTGGTCGTCTGCGATCCTCCGAGCTTCGCCAAGAGTCGGGATCAGCTGAAGGCCGCCGAGAAGGCGTACAAGAACCTGCTCGCGCTCGCGCTGTCGGTCACGGCGCCGGGGGGTCTCCTTTGTGCGGCCAGCTGCACCTCGCAGGTGGGACCCGAAGCCTTCAAGCGCCTGCTCGGTGAAGCCGCGCGCAAGGCACGCGTGCGCTTCCAGATCGTACGGGACATCGGTCAGCCGTGGGATCACCCGGTCCAGATCGGCCACGAGGAGGGCCGCTACTTGAAGTTCGTGGCCGGCCGTGTGCTGGAGCGCTGCTGACGTGCCGCACCCCGCCCTTGCTCGCACCAGCCACCGGCCGTGGCCGCTGCCGCTGGGCCCCTGGAGCTGGCGGCAGTCGTGGGTGGACCTCTGTTTCTTGCATTGGCCGCTGCCGGCAGAGGTGCTGCGCCCCCTCGTGCCCAGGGGCCTCACGGTGCAGGAGTTCGACGGCAGCTCGTGGATCGGCATCGTGCCCTTTCGCATGGAAGGCGTCATGCGCCGTCCCTTGCCCGATCTGCCCAGCCTGTCCGCTTTCCCCGAGCTCAACGTCCGCCTGTACGTCGAAGCGGAGGGCAAGCCGGGCGTCTGGTTCCTCAGCCTCGACGCCACGCAGCCCCTCGCCGTCTGGGCTGCGCGAAAGTTCTTTCACTTGCCGTACCACCGCGCCGACATTGCGTGTCCCTGGGACGGTGGCGACGTCGTCTACCGCTGCGCGCGCCAGGATGGCTCGGCAGCCTTCGCTGCCCGCTATCGACCCGTCGGTGAGCAGTACCTGTCGACCCCCGGCACGCTCGAGCACTTTCTCACCGAGCGCTATTGCCTCTACGCGCTCTCGCCCAGTGGAGAGCTCCTACGGAATGAGGTCCACCACGTGCCGTGGCCGCTCTTCCACGCCGAAGCCACGATCGAGGAGAACTCCATGCACGCGCCCCACGGGCTCGAGCTTCCGGACGTGGCGCCGCTCGCGCATTTTTCGCCGCGCGTGGACGTGGTGGTGTGGGGACGCGAGCGGGTGGGCTGACGCCTCGATTGGCGCCCGCAACTACTCCTGGCAGGTGTCGACGACGTGGCCGGCGAGGTGCCAGGTCTCTTGCTCGGAGAAGAGGTTGGTGAAGGTGTAGTCGACGGTGACGTCGAACTCGACCAGGGCGCCCGGCGCGATGGTGAAGGCGACGTTCGAGGCGGTGACGACGGCGCCGGCTTGGTCTTGGGCGCTCCAGGTCTGGCCGCTCTCGGTGACGTGGATCTGGTAGACGTCGGCGTCGATTTGGAAGTTGACGATGGCGTAGGGCTCGCCGTGCTCGGTGGTGTCGGTCGTGCAGCCGCCGACGTTCCAGAAGTAGCAGCCGCAGCCCTCACATTCCTCGGTCAAGACGCCGTTCGTCATGCGGAGCCCAGTGCGACGTCCGTCGTCGCCGCAGGGAACGCAGGCGATGGTGTTGAAGTCGCACTCGCTCGAATAGGGGCAGATCTCCTCGGTCACCCAAGTGGCATTGCCGAGGCCATCGCTGCAGAAATGGCCGTCCACCGTGCGGTTGGACATCTGGTCTTTCAGCGAGAGGTTTGGATCCACATAGGCCAGCCCCTGGCAAGTCTCCTGCACGAAGGGGCAATCGCCGGAGCCGCCCCCGCTGGACGTTGCTCCACCACTCGCGCTAGCGCCGCCGGTCGCCGCCGTCGCGCCGCCGCTGCCGGAGGTGGTGCCCCCGCTGCCCGAGCCTGCGCCGCCGCTGCTCGAGCCACCGCTGCCGCCGCCCTCGCAGACGCATGTGCCGTAGGTTCCATTGTCTGCACAGACCTGCGCGCCCGACTGCCCGCTGGTGCAGGTGCAGGGGCTGCTGGTGCCGGGGGTGCAGGTCCCGCCGGCGGGCGTCCCGCCGCAGCCAACGCAGAGGGCCATCAGCGCAAGGGCCGACGAAGGCCAAAGGAAGTTCATCGGCAGATCCTTGCAGGGCCGGCCCGGCGGTCAAGGGTTGGCACGGAGGGTGCTAGGATCGGCAGGTTATGAGTCGTTACGGAGCCATCGCGCGGCGTCACCGGGGCAGGAATGTCTCCGCCGTGGCACACCTTGGCGCAGGAAGTCTCCTGCTGGCGCTCTCCGCTTGCGGCCTGGTGGGCAGTCCGACCGATCAGGGTGCAGAGTCAGGTGGTGCATCGAGCGGCAGTGCGTCGAGCGGCGCTGCAGCGAACGACGGCGATGCCACGGGCGGGTCCGAGGCGGGCGGCAGCGGAACCGGAGGGCTGACCGGGGATGGGGGAACGGGGGGCGCCGCCAGCGGCGGGGCCGGAGCCGGTGGACAGAACCTGGGCGGCGCGGGGTCCAATGCTTGTCCGGGCGAAACGGTGCCCGAGGGGTATCCCACTTGCCGCAGCAACAACGACTGCTCGGTGCCGCAGTATTGCGTGGCCGACCCCCTGGCCGGGTGCGGCACCTGCCTTCCGGCCCAGAACCTCTGCGCCAGCGATGGCGATTGCACGGGCGGTGCGGTGTGCGCTCCCGGTCCGGACCTGTCCTGCCTGTGCGACGGTCGAGGCACGCTGTGCGTGGCGGCGTGCACCGAAAACTCCTGCGCGCAGGGCGAGGTGTGCCAGGAGGATGGCCACTGCGTCCCGGCGTCGTGCACGCAGACATACATGTGCCCGGCGGGCACAGTGTGCTCGTCCCTGATCGCCGGCGACGAGCACGGCTGCGCTCCCATGCAGTGCGACACCGACGACTACACCTGCCCCGACGGCATGGTCTGCGACCCAGAAGTCGGCAGTGACGAGCACGGCTGCCGCCCGCTCACCTGCACCGAGAGCGGTGAGTGCCCGCTCAACCACGACTGCGACCCAGGCAGCGCCGGCACCGGCTGCGTACGGCGTCCGTGCAACGGCGACGGCAACTGCGACTGCGGCGCCTGCGTGTTCGGTACCTGCCAAGACCATCTGTACGTCTGCGCGACGCCGCCCGCCTGATCGCGTTCGAGCATTTTCGGCTGCACCAAGCTCGACTACCCTCGGGCGTGATGTCTTTCTCAGCTGCTCGCTCCTGCCTGCTGTTGGCTCTGACCTGTGCCGGCTGCAGCCTGTTCATGCCCAAGTACCAGGGCCGACCTCTCTCCTATTTTCCGGCCTCCGAAAAGAGCGAGATCGACTTCGTGCTGGAGGAGGCCAAGAAGGAGTTCGAGTTCAAGTTCACAGGCACGGCCGTGTGGCGCATCGCCAGCACGCAGCGCGCTTGGGAGTACTTGCCGGCCGCAAGCGGCGAGCCGGAGCAGCGTCAGGCGCTTTTGAACGTCGCCTTCGTCGTGAGGGAGAAGGACAAGTGCTACTGGCAGCCGCGCCGCGTGTGGCAACCGCGCATGGAGTCCGGCTGGGGCGAGGTGCGCATCGACGACGAGCCCTGGGCCGACGGCTTCTACGGCAAGGGCGGCGCTGGGGACTACTACTACTCCGAGACTCTGGAGGGCATTGGCCTGGTGCTCCCGATCGACTGCGACAAAGTCTTCGCCACCGGCCCGCGCTTCGGTCCTTGTCGCGAAAAGTACGAAGGCCGCAAGATGTGCGAGCAGTAAGGGGCAGGCCAACATGAAAATCGCGATGTTCGATACGCACGGCTACGACCGCGAGTCGTTTGCCAAGGAGAGCGAGCGCTTCGGTTTTCCCATCACGTATCTCGAGCCGCGGCTCGGGGTTAGGACGGCCAAGTTGGCCGAAGGGTACGAAGTGGTGTGCGCGTTCGTCAACGATCGCGCCGATGCCGAGACCTTGCAGACCCTGTCGGCCGGCGGCACGCGCCTCTTGGCGCTGCGCTCGGCCGGCTTCAATCACGTGGACCTCGAGGCTGCCGCCAAGCACGGTATCGAGGTGGTGCGTGTGCCTGCGTACTCGCCGTACGCCGTGGCGGAGCACGCGGTGGCGCTCGTGCTCGCCTTGAACCGGAAGATCCATCGCGCGTCCGCCCGCGTACGGGAGTGGAATTTCTCTCTGGAAGGCTTGGTCGGCTTCGATCTGCACGGCAAGACGGTGGGCATCATCGGCACCGGCAAGATTGGGCAGGTCGCAGCGGGCATTTTCAGGGGGTTCGGCTGTCGGGTGCTTTGCTACGACGTCTTCCCGAACGCTCAATTTACGGCGACGATTGGCGCCGAGTACGTGGAGCTCGACCGGCTCTACGCCGAGTCGGACATCGTGTCGCTGCACCTGCCGCTCACGCCCGAGACGCACCACATGATCGACGAGCGTGCGCTCGGGCTGATGAAGAAGACGGCGTTTCTCATCAACACCAGTCGCGGCGCCTTGGTCGACAGTAAGGCCTTGGTGGGGGCGCTCAAGCACCGCGCCATCGCTGCCGCCGGCCTCGATGTCTACGAGGAAGAAGCCGGCATTTTCTTCCAAGATCTCTCGAACAAGATGCTCGAAGACGACGTCTTGGCGCGCCTGCTCACGTTCCCGAACGTGATCACCACCTCGCATCAGGCGTTCATGACCGCCGAAGCGCTCTCCAACATTGCCCAGGTGACGCTCGAGAACGTGCGCGCCTTCGAGCGCGGGGAGCTGCTCGTCAACGCGGTGCGGGCGCAGGCGGTGCTGCGCCCTTCGGCGCTGCCGCGGTAGGCTTGTTGACCGCTGCAGCTGTCGCTGTAGCGGTCGGGTTTTTGGCCGCTGCAGTCGGCTTGGCTGCCGTGGCCGTCGCCGTGGGAGGCGGCCAGGCCATGGCCACCATCTTGTCCGCCTTGACGAGCGCGAGGCGCAGCGGCTGTCGGTCGAAGTCGAAGGGCAGGAGCTCTTCGGCGCTCTTCTGCGCGCGCATGGCCTCAGCCAGGAGCTTCTGTCCTTCGGCCAGGGTCTTCCCGCCATCGCTGTCGAGCTTCAGCGCGATGGCCCAGGCCAGATTGGCGTGGGCCTCGGGGCGCTCGGGGTCGAGCTTGGTGGCCTTGCGGAAGGCGACGATCGCTCCCTGGGTATCGAGCTGAATGGCGCGGGCGACGCCGAGGCCGAGCGTGGCGTCGTACGACTGCGGGTCGAAGCCGAGCGCCGTCTTGAAGGCAGCTTCTGCCCCAGGCCCGTCGTGGTTCCGCAAGAGCAGGCTGCCGCGGTTGAGGTGGGGTTCCTTGGCGCAGCCGAGCGCGCGCGAAGCGCGCGCGAGGCGATCGATGGCGACCCGATCGCTGGCTTCGTAGGCGGCCAGCGCGCGTCCGGCGGCGTTCTGCGCGATGCCGGAGTTCGGATCGAGCGCCACCGCCAAGAGGGCCAGGCGGTAGGCCATGGCCGAGTGGCTGGTTGCAAGGCCCTTCTGCCAGCCGTCGAGTCGCGGCAGGAGTGCGGCGCCACCCTCGGTGGCTGCCCCTTTCGCCAGGTGGAGCTCGGCCAGGCGCGCCACCACCTCGGCGCGCTCCGGCTGCAGCTCGGCGGCGCGCCGCAGGGCGAGCTCGGCGCCGGCCAGGTCGAGCGCCTGGCTGCGCAGCTCCGCCAGCGCCAAGAGCAGCGGCACGTCGCGCTCGCCCGTCGAGCGGTTGAGCGCATCGAGCGAGCGCAGCCCGGGCGCCGATTGCCCTTCCAGCCGGGCGTGCAGGCGCGCCGCATGGATCTCCGCCAGAGGGTCCTTTTCTCCCGCTCTCAGCGCCGCGTCGAAGGCCAGGAGCGCCTCTTTGGTGTTGCCGCAGCGCTCGTGAACGAGCCCGCGCAAGAAGGCCGAGCGCGCGTCCTTGCCGCTGGCGGCGGCCAAGGATTTCTTGCAGTCGTCCTGGCTCCAGCCTCGGCGGTCGGCGGCGGCGAAGGGGATGGGCAGTTCCTCGGGCGCGACGCGCGTGCCCCACTCGCCGCCGATGGCGTGGTCGGGCGCGGGCACGAAGTAGGGCAGGGGAGGGTACTCGCGCGGCCAGTGGCGGCTGAGCGCGTTGCGACACTTCTGCGCGCTGTCGTCCCACACGCCGAGCCTCGCCGCCGAGCTCAAGCAGACTTCGCCGATGCGGGTCAAATTGTCCCGGATGGGCTGGGCGGCGTCGTCGAGCGCGCCGCGGAACGCATCGAGCAGCTCGGGATCGCTCTCCCAGGCCGCGGGCATCGGCATGCCCTGAAACTCCTCGAAGAACGTGTTCCACAGGGACATCGAGGTCCAGGTCACGCGCAAGACGTCGCTCGGCCCGGGGGGTGGATCGAGGGCGACGATGGCTTCGGCCTGCGTCGTGTAGTCGCGGATGGTCGGCACGGCGTGCATGGTCCAGACGTTCATCTGCGAGAGAACCGAGGACTCGCCTTGATCCGTGAACACGGGCCGCGCCAGCGAGCGGTCGCGGCGCGCGCGCAAGGTGAGCCAATTCCCCGTGGCCGCGCCGATGCCGGCCAAGATCTGCGACAGGAGCTCCGGATCGCGCTTGCTCAGGTGATCTCGCCACTCCGGCGTCACCGCGGCGAAGGCCTTGCTGGCTCGCGCGTAGGCTTGGTCGACGCACGCGGTGTCGCCGAGCGCCGCGCACGCTTCCGACATCAGCCCGCAGTGGATCACCGTCATTTCCGGCTCGTCCGCAGGCAGAGCCTTGTCCAGCTCGCCGAGCGCCTTCTTCGCCTCGCGCACCTCACCCAGCTCGAGCAGGTGCCGGATCCAGAGCAGCCGCAGCCGCGCACGCTCGCCTGGATCCTGGTTGAGCCCTTCCCACAGGGTCAAGGTCTGCGCCACGCCGTCGCGGTCGCTGAGCGTCAGCACCAGGTCGAAGGCGCGGCGGGCGGCGGCGCGCCGGGCGTCGCTGGAGTTGACCTCGTTCTTGGCGAAGGTCGTGTAGAGGACGCGCGCCTTGTCGAAGTCGCCGCGGTACGCCGCGCGGTCGCCGGCCGTGACCAGGTTGGGGTCGACCTCGCGCAAACGCACGCGCAGCGCGGCGGCGCAGTTGGGGTCTTCTTTGCCCGATTTGAGCGCCGCGCGGCACGCCTCCGGCGTGCCATCGCTGGAGGCGCGCGCGCGATCGGCGGCTTGAGCGCCCTTCACGCCGGCGCCGAAGGCATTCACGCTGGCGGCCAGCTGCGCCTTGGTGCCGTGGAGCAGCTCGAAGCCGCCCAGGTAGAACGTCTGCACCACGTGCGTGGCCTGGTCGCAGTCGGCCCCGTCGAGCTCGGTGCGCGTGATCACGTCGCCGCGCGTGAGCTCGGCCACGCCGACCATCTGGTAATCGAAGCGGTACGACGAGGAGCTGGCCAGGCCCGCTTCCAGGTGTGCGGCGCTGAGCGGCAGCTGGGCGGCGAGCTCCGTGCTCGTGGTGATGACCTGACTGTCGTGAAACGGGTAGGGCCGGTACTCGTAGCCCAGGCCCTTGACCGTGCAGCGGTCGAGCACCTCGAACGACAGCCCGCACTCCGACTTCTGGTAGCGCACGGCCACCAGGCCATCCTTGCGATTGGTCGCCAGCCGGGCGCGAAACGCCGGATCGACGCTGACCAAGTCCGGCTCCGTCACCAGCTCGAGCTCCACGCAGGAGTCGCCTTTTGCCTCCGGCACCTTGGCGAGCTCGTTGGCCAGGTTCACCTTGCAGCCTCCCAGGGCGCTGGCGAGGACTCCGCTACCGAGGAGCAGAAACGCCGAGCGGCGCGCGAAGAAGGAAGGCCGGACCATACGGGGAACCAGAGCTTGTCATGAGACGCCGATGAGGCGAAAGGATCAAGATGGCGGCTCGATCGACGCCGAAGCCCGCTCGACGCGGGACAGCGTGCAGTCGAGCTCGAGGCCAAAACGGCCGCGTCCGCGCGGAGTGAGCTTCATTTCGGGGCAGCGCTCGGCCAGGCGGCGACGCAGGAGGACCAGGCGGCTCTCCAGGTTGTCGCGGATGGGCGGCAGGCCGAGCCACGGGTCGAGGCGTAATTCGCGGTTGGTGAACTCGTCCCTGGATTCGCGCTCGACCACGTTGAGCAGGCGCCACAGGATGCGCGCAGGCACGCCGCGCACCAGGTAGCTGCCGTCGACGAAGATGCAGTCGTCGTTCTTGTAGAAGCAGAGGGAGTAGCTCGGCCGCGTCGGCGTCGCAGGAACCTCCGGCAGGCTGATCGATCGCGGCGGCGGTTCGTGGTCCGGCGCGCTCGCCGAGTCGTTCGCCTCCAGCATGTCGGCCACGGCGTGCGCGAAGCGGTCGGCGAGCAGGTCCAAGAACACCTGGTGCCAAGCCTCGAAGGCGTGGGCCCGGGGCGATTCGAAGGCCAAGACGCCGACGAGCTCACCGCCCGCGACGAGGGGCATCGCTAGCTGACTCTGCGCACTCTGCAGCCCCGGCAAGGGAATTTCGCGCCCGAGGTCCCGCGCGCCCTGGTCCACGGCGCGCCCTCTGACGGCGCGCCCATACCTCAAAGCACTGTCCATCGGACACAGGCGCAAGGACTTCCGCTTCTCGGCCACGATGCCCAAGAGGCCTTCGCCAAACGGCACCTCGGCGCCGACTCCGCCTTGGCCGTAGCCACGACTGGCAATCGTGACCAGCCGTTTGCCGCTCTCGTCCGGCACCAGAACCAGGCTGTGCTCGAAGCCGAGCGTCTCTTCCAGCGTGCCGAGCACCTTTTCGAACAAGCAGTCCAGGTTGGGAGCCCCGCGCATCTCGTTCTGCAGGCGGTGCAGCACCCAGAGCTCACTCCGCTCCTCGGTGGGGCCGGGCTCTGGCTGCAGGATTTCCAGCTCCTCAACCGGCGCCGGATCGTGCACGGCCGGATCTTCCTCGATCGCCACCACCTCGAACACGTCGGCAGCGACCAGGCGAAAGATGCCCTGCATGCCGACGTGCGAGGCAATCACCTGAATGCGCGTCGCCATCGAGTCGAAGAGCGGGCCTTCCGTCTCCGAGCGCACGAACCGCAGGCGCAGCCGGTGCATGCCGAGGTCGACCGGATCCCACATCACCGCCAGGCAGTCCGGGTTCTCCAGCAGGTTCTTCGTCGTCTTGTTGAAGAACTGGCGCGAGACGGCGACGTGCTTCGAGTCGACGTAGCTCACGTTGCTGAGCAGGCTGACGTTCGGAATGCCGCTCTTGTCGCAGGTGGAGAGCAGCGTCGGCACCACGCCGTCGAAGCAGCGCCACAGCGATTCCAGCGTGTGGCCGCTCACAGGCCCCCCCGCGCCAGGAGCTCGCCGGCACCGGGTCCCGGCGTCTGCTGGTAGACGTGGCGCACGTCGATCTCGATGGCGAGGCTCGGCCACCAGACGAGGCGCCGCGTCATCGGGCGCGGGATGCCGATGCCCGCAAACTGCTCGACCAGCGCCGAGCGCCCGACGGCTTGAATGTCTCGGTCCGCTTCCGTCGCGCGGCGTAGCTCGCGCAGGCGGCCCTTGATCTGCACCGACTTGTGGTCGTGCGGGCGAGCCAGCGCGACCGCGATCTCACCGTTGTGCTGCAGGTTCTTCACCGTCGCGGCGGCCAGGGCTTCCGGCACGTAGACGGTGAAGGTGCGGAAGTCCGGATGGACGCGCACGCCGATGCCGAGCATCGCCTCCGGCTGCAGGCGCTCGTCGCGGGTGCCCACGCTGACGGCCACGCCCGAGGCGATGAGCTCGACGATGTCCTCGCTCAGAGGAGGCGGCCCCTCCGGACTGGAGAGCGCAGGGCCCGGTGGCGCGGACGGGGAGCGGTCGACCATCGGCAAGCCTGATAAGGAAATCTTAGCATTGGGGGAAGGAACGGCGGAGACCTTCTTAGGATCACGCCTTTTGCGGATGCGCCATGTTGGGCACCATGGATGGCCCGACACGACGAGACGACCCTGCGCCCGCCGCGGATCCCCCTTGGATTTCGCTGGTGCTGGCGCTGCCCTTGGTCTTCCTGGGGGCCTTCGGGCTGGCCTGCACGGCCGTCGAGGGGCGCGCTCTCCTGCTTGGCGACGACTCAGGGGAGGCGCCGCCCCCGCCCGTGGCAGCCGTGAGCGCTGCGGCGGCGGATCCCACGGTTGTCGCCGCCTCGAGCGCTCCGGCGCCCCTGCCTGACCTGCTGTCCCAAACCGGCCTCTACGCGGCGCGCGGCGCCGCGGGCGCGCCGGGCAGCGGCGCCGCCGCGGGTGCGCAAGAGCTGCACCCCGACGTCTTCCAGTTCGTGCCCCAGTACCCGCTCTGGACCGACGGTGCGACCAAGCGCCGCTACGTGCGCCTGCCGCCTGGCACCAGCATCGACGCCTCGAAACCGGACGCCTGGGTGTTTCCGGTCGGGACGCGTTTCTGGAAGGACTTCGCTTTTCCGGATGAAGGAGGCGCGCACGCAGGCAGCTCTGCTCCGCGCAGTGGCGCCCCACGAAAGGTGGAGACCCGCCTGATCGAGCGCCTTGCCGACGGCAGCTGGAGGTTCGCCAGCTACGTCTGGGACGCCGACGGACGCGAGGCGCGCCTGGTGCCCGAGGGCGGCCTGCCGAACGCGGCGCCCATCGGCGAGACGGGGCGTCTGCACGACATTCCGTCGCGGGGTGACTGCCTTGCCTGCCACGAAGGGGCGGGGGCACGCGCGCCGATTTTGGGCTTCACGGCGCTGCAGCTGTCACCCGACCGCGACGCGCTGGCGCCGCACGCCGAGGTGAAGGCGGCGGACGCCATCGATCTGGAGGGACTCGTCCGTCGCGGCCTGCTCGAAGGGTACGTTGGTCCCGCGCGCCCAGGCATCGTCGCCGAGAGCCCCGAGGCGCGCGCCTCCCTCGGCTACCTCCACGGAAACTGCTCGGGCTGCCACAACCGCGGCGGCCCGCTCGCCGACTTGGGGCTCGACTTCGAGCAAACGGGGCGCCCCGGGGACGCGGAGCGCGTGCTGTCCAGCGTAGTCGGCGTGGAGTCACGCTTTCGGCTGCCCGGCGAGCAGCATTCGGTGCGCGTCTCCGCAGGAGAGCCGCTGGAGAGCGTTCTGCGCTTCCGCATCGGCACGCGGAACATCGTCCAGCAGATGCCGCCGCTCGGCAGCAAGGTCGTCGACCAGGAAGCCACGGAGCTCGTGGCCTCCTGGATCGAAAGCATCGTCAACGAAGCGCCCACCAGCGCAGAAAAGGAAACGCCATGAAACTCGTACTCATCATCCACTCACTGTATCTGTCTGGCCTGGCTCTCACGTTGGTCGCTTGCCACCCCGACGACAAGGAAAAGCAGTGGGGGCTGGTCTCCGGCGCCGCCACGCCCGCCGACGCCGCGCCCGCTTCGCCAGAAGCGCGGCAGGCAGCGCTCGTCGAGCGCGGCAAGCACCTGGTGGACACCTCCGGCTGCCACGACTGCCACACGCCCTTCAAGATGGGCGCGCAGGGTCCCGAGCCCGACATGAGCCGCATGCTCTCCGGTCATCCTGAAGGCATGGAGCTGCCGCCCGCGCCGGCCGCCGTGGGACCGTGGATCGTCGCCTCGTCCGCCACCAACACCGCGCACGCCGGCCCCTGGGGCACGAGCTTCACCGCCAACCTCACGCCCGACGAGACCGGCCTCGGCCCCTGGACGCTCGAAAACTTCCGCCAGGCCATTCGCACCGGCCGCCACATGGGCCGTGGCCGCCCCATCCTGCCGCCCATGCCCTACCCCGTGTACAAGAACTTCACCGACGACGAGTTCGCCGCCATCTACGCCTACCTGCGGACCATTCCCGCGGTGAAGAATCGCGTACCGGATCCGCTGCCGCCGGCTGCTGCGCCGACTGCTCCGGGGGGCGCACCGAAGGCGCCTGCAGCGCCGAAGGCCGGGTGACGGGGTCGCCCCCGGCGCTTGCAACCCGGGGCGCGGCCCTGCTGCCCGCGGCATGGCCTTCAACCCGCGGCATGGCCTTCAACCCGCGGCGCGGCCCTGCAACCCGGCGCGGCTCTGCAACCCGCTCGGAGGCCCGAAAAGTAGTTCGTATACTAACTAGTTTGGGCGCTGTGGCGGAGCGCTGCACCGGGACAGAGGTGAGGGCGGCGGAAGCGTTCGCCCTCGCCCACCCCACGGTGAGCTACGAACCCGGACTTTCTCGATCTGTTGCGCGAGTTCGCCGCGGCTGAAGTGCGCTTCCTCGTTGTGGGGGCGGTCGCGCGGGAGCGCGTCACTTGGTGACGCACTCACCGTAGCTCGAGGTCTCGAAGGGGACAGCGCTGCAGCCGGTGATGTCCCCCAAGAAGACCAGGGTCACGCTGGCGGGGATCCAGCCCAGGGCGTAGGGGACCGTCACCTCGTCGGGCTCCAGCGCGGGGACCGGGAAGTCCAGCGTGAAGTCCGGGTCCAAGTCGGAGGTCAGGTAGGCGATGACGGCTGGCGTTGGCTCGGTGCCGGGATTGCGGAAGACGACCTGGGCGCGCGCGGCGAGGTCGGGGGTGGGGATGCCGTCGGTGGTGACGCAAGCGATGTCGCGCCAGCCGAAGGTGACTCCAAGGACTTGGTCCGGCTCCGCACACTCGCTGAGGAGCTCGAGGTCGGCGCTGACGTAGTCGTAGTGCGTGGGTCCGTTTGGATCGGGCGGCGCGCCGCCGTCGACGCCGTCGCAGTTGGTGTCCACGCCGTCGCCCGGATAGTCGGCGGCGTCTGGGTGCACCCCTGAGTCGTCGTCGTCGCAATCGGGCGTGGGATACCCTTCGGGGGTGGGCTCCCCGGTCACGCACGCATCGGGCGCCTCGGCAGGCTCAGCGTGGCCGTCGCCATCGGCATCGGGCCCAAACCCAACCTGACCATCGCAAACGTAGGGGATCAGGCCGACGTCGCCACCACCGCCTCCAGCGCCCGCGCCGTCCTCCTCGATTCGGCCGCACGCCACGCTGCACGCCAAAACGGCGAGCAGCCCGAAGGCGGGTGCCAGGGTTCCAAAGCGGGCCAGCAAGCGCATGCCTGCCGGACAGCGTTCACCGGCCTGCCCGGCGGGTCAAATCGCTATTCGGTGACGCACTCCCCGAGGCTCTCGCTCACGACGGGGGGATCCGTGCAAAGGGTGCCGTCGGCGGCTTCGAAGGTGAGAGCGATGCTGGGCGGGATCCAACCCAGCATGTACGGCACCGTTGACTCGTCTGGCTCGAGTGCCGGGACTTCGAGGCGGCGCTCGAAGTCGTTGTCCCACGGCGAGGTGAGGACGGCTGTCGTGGCGGGGGTGGGGTCCTGGGCCAGATTGCGGAAGGTCAGCTGGGCCCGGGCCGCGCCGTAGGGGGCGGGCAGGCCGTCGATCGTCGTGCAGACCATGTCGCGCCAGCCGAAGATCAGCTGCATGAGCTGTCCTTCCGTCGTGCACGGGCTCTCGAGCACCACGGAGTCGAGCTGGTATTCGTAGGGATCGGGCGCATCGGGGTCGGGCGGTGCGCCGCCGTCGGCGCCGTCGCAGTTCGTGTCGGCGTCGTCGCCGGGGGAGTCGGGAGCGTCCGGAAAGGCGCCCGGATCGTCGTCGTCGCAGTCGCTGCCGTCGTTCAGGGCGTCGGGAGGGATCACCTCGCCGAGGCAGATCGCGCTCTCGACGCCGCCGTAGCCGTCGCCGTCCTCGTCGAAGAACGCGACGGCATGCCGCTCGGGGTCCGTGTCGTCGCAGTCGGGCAGCGGGAAGCCGTCAGCGCCGGGCCCCGCGGCCACGCACTCGGCCGCCGAGTAGGTCAACGGCTGGGCAAAGCCATCGCCGTCTGCATCCAGCCCGAACTCTCTCTGAGTGCCGCACGCGTACGGTATCAAGATGACGTCGCCACTGCCGCCCGAGCCAGCGCTGCCCGAGCCAGCACTGCCGCCTGAGCCGTCGTCGCCACCGGAACCAACGGAACCACCGTCTTGCTCCACCTTCCCGCAAGCTAGCAAGCTGGTCATCGCCAGCAGCGTCAGGGCGGTCAGCAGCGAGCGTGCCGCAGAGGGAGGGCGCATCCTGGCTCCTTGGCAGGCTGACCGGATCAGCGCAAGTCGTAGAGGTAGAGGATACTCGCCCAGCCGCTGGGCAGGCGGTTCGGGGGCGCGTCCAGCGTGCTGCCGTAGCGCACGGCCATCTCCAGGAAGTAGCGCGCGTGGAAGAACGCCTCGACGATGGGGCGCGTCTCCGCCAGCCAGCGCTGGTTGTGGCTCACGTCGAAATCCTTGCCCGTGCCCGCGCTCACGATGCCGCGAAACCAAGCGTTCATCTGCCGCTCGGGCAAGAGCGCCTTCAGCGCCGCCACGATGTGCAGCGTACTGTTCTGCACCTCGTAGAGCTTGCTGCTCTGGTGATAGAACCGGTAGAGCGGATCCTCGTAGCCCCAGTGACTGCTGACTTCCTCGAGCAGCACCACCAAGTCCGGCAGCCCCGCCTTCAGGTTCCGGAAGAGCGCCTGCACTTCGGGGCGGTCGTCGACGCTGTCTGGAGAAAGCGGAGCCGGCGAAGGCGGAGCGGGGAGAGGCACGCCCGGAGAAAGCTCAGCCGGGGAAGGCCCGTCCGGAGAAGGGGCGGGCGACCCTAGGGGGGGAGTGGGGGCGGGGGGCATGGGGCGGCAGGGAGAGAGTACCCGTTTGCCGAGGCGAGCACCGTGAGGCGTTTGGAAGGGGTTGAAGTCGTTGGGGTTCGGGGGGACGGGTCCTCAGATCGCGAACACCCGCAGCGTGGGGAAGAAGGAACTGAGCGCGTTCATGTCGTCGACGTCGGACGTATAGATGACCCCCGTTCGCTGGGCAGCGAACGCCGCCACGATGGCGTCGATGGCGGTGGCACTTCGCACCTTCGCCAGGCAAAGGCCCGCCAGCTTGGCGGTGTCGTCCGTAACGGCCTCGACGAACAGGCCTGCCAGGATCGACTCGCGCCAGTCGGTCCTCCCGCGCCACCACTCGGCGAGCGTCACGTTCGGAGTTGCGACGACGAGTCCACGCTCTTTCGCGTGGGCGTAGACCTTCAGGGCGCGCGGCTTGCGCTTCTCGAGCGCCACCAAAGCCCCCGTGTCGAAGGTGATGGCCGCTCGATTCATGCAGACTCTTTGGCGGTCAGGCCCCAGGCCTCATCGAGAAGCTTGGCTTCCGCAGATGTCACCTTCGCACGGGCACCGAAAGACGCGAGGAGTGCGTCACGACCTTCCTCGTAGGCGATGTAGCGGATGGCATCGCTCACCACCCGCGACACGTTTCCCCCGTATGCCTGGCGCGCCCTGCGACGCAGGATCTTGGCCTGCTCCGTGGGCAGGGAGATGGAGAGGTGCGTGGTACCGCCCGGACGCTTCTTCATGCCTTCATCGTAGCACAACTGTGCTACGATGCGTCGACGATTCTGCCGGCCGAGAGGAGGTTCTCGAGCTGTCACGCCGCGAGGCCTCCAAACGCCGCTAGAGCCTCCTCGACGGGACCGAGATTTCCCTTTTCAACGAGACCCCGGCGTAGGGCTTGTTGCGCAGCCTGCCGGAGCAGGTCGGGAGCGAAAGCACTTTGTGCGCAGTCCTTCAGCGTGCGCTCGGGGCTCGTGATCGGCACCGAACCGAACCAGGTGCGCTCCTCGGGCGGCACGTCGGCGTGATGCAGGAGGACGTCGGCAGGCACGCGAAAGCGCCTACGGCGCCATGCATCCGGGAGCGTCAGATGGATCTGCGCCGGGAGCACGTCGGAGAGCCCATGGAGCTCGAGGGCACTTTGGTGCGACACGACACCAGCCTGTTCGGACCAGAGCCAGGCAACGTTGAGCTCCTCCTGCACGCCCGCCGGAAAATGGACGAGGCGGTAGATCCCCCGTCGCACGCGCATCATCTTGCCCGCGCGCACGTGGTGCACGAGCAGTGCCGACGAGTACCCGGCAGCGGCGGCCTGCTGGGTCGTGAAATGCCCTTCTTGAGCCAGTGCCGTCTCGAACAGGCGATTCCAGTCAGGGTGTCCCATGGGTACGCACAAAACATAAATTCCATTTTAGTTTTGTGCAACACAGCCTCAAGTGGCTGCAATCTCCTTGGGCAAATTGGAGGTTGAGCCGGGGTCAACTCAGGCGGCCGGGGCGGGGGACGACAACGACGACGATGACCGTCATGGTCGTTCACGACAGCGACGATCACGACGATCGGCGAGGACGAGGACGAGGACGATCATGACCATGATCGTGATCATGATGACCCAGGAGCAGCCTAGGACCTCAGCCGGACCGGTTCTGCACGTCGTCCCGTTCTCTGCGGGGTAGATGTGGAGCATCTCGCTCAGCCACTTCCCGGTGAGGGTGGTGATGAGCAGGATGCGGGCCGGCTCGTGGGTGAGGGAGCACGCGCAGGCGGCAGACGGGGTCGTGAGCGCCGGCGGGGTAGTGCTGGGGGTCGAAGGCGAGCACGGGCCACCTATTGTTCCCAATTGTTCATTGGGCCACGCGCGGGCTGTCAGGCACGACGAAAGCTAGAAGGGGATCTCGTCGTCGTCCGCAAGGAGCTGCTGCTTCGTGTGCCGGCACTTCAGGCAGCCTTCCTTCTCCGTGTTCACGTCCATGTCGTCCTTCTTCAGCAGCGAGTTGCAGCTCCTGCAACGAGGGGCTTCGAAAATCAGGTACCCGCACTCCGTACAATAGAGATTGCCGCCGTCTCGTTCGCTCTTGGCTGAGCGGGTGACGCGGTCACGTGAACTGGTTGAGATGGGGGACGCGCACCGAGGGCAGCGCCGAACGAACCTCTGGCCGCACCCCACACAATACCGACTTGGGTTCTCCTCGAATCGTGGGCCGAAATAGTAGTTCTTCGGGCTCCACGACGCCGCCGAGCATCGCGTGTTGGTGCAAATCCCGGGCCCCTCTTCCCTTCCGAGTCCCAACTCCACGCCAGCTGTGCCGAAGAGCGCGTCCCTAAACTCCGTTGCGGTCGCAAAGCGTTGGTCCCGGTCGACTTGGCAAGCACGTTCGATGATCGGAGCTAGGAATTCCGTGTCCTTTCCCTAGTTGCCGCTCCACCGCGCCCCTGTCGAGGCGAGGATGCCCCGCCAACATCTCGAACAGGACGATCCCGACCGAGTAGAGATCGGCCCGGCCGTCGCAGGACTGAGCGTCTACGAGCTGCTCTGGTGCAGCGTACTCGCGTACGCCGAGACCTTGCCCTTTCTTGGTCGCGCGCGTGAGGCCGGGTTGGTACTTGAGGCTCACACCGAGCGAGAAGTCGACGAGGACGGCCCGGTCGCCCGAAATGAGGATGTTGTTAGGCTTAATGTCGCGATGAAGGATGTCTTGGTGATGAAGAACATCGAGGGCGCCAAGGAGTTGTTTGGCCAGCTCGCAGGCCGTACCAATCTGCAAGCGTTTCTCTTTCTGAAGGCGCTCATCGAGGCTTCCACCGGGGATGAACTGCATCACCATGTATGGGACCTTGCGGCCTCCGTCGGCTTCGACCTCTCCAACCGTGATGACGTAGGGTAGCGAGGGGTGTTCGACCTTCGAGAGCAGGCGCGCCTCCTTCCGAAACCGCTCAACATCGTCGGGCACCACCGGAAAGTCCTCTGCCGTGAAGAGCTTGACCGCGACTGGCCGCCCAAGACTGCCTTGTTGCGCCTGATAGACCGTTCCGAACGCGCCACTCCCGAGCCGACGGCCCAGCGTGAAGCCTTGCCGGATGAGGTGCGCCCGGCATGGCTCAACAACGTCGTTCGCCTTGTCGGTCACACCGCTGATGCCTTCCCTTTTGGTCGAAGCCGGGTGGCCTTCTCAGGCCGTGCGTCTCGTTCAGCTCGGATTCTGCTGAGCAGGACGGTTGCGGGTTCGTCTTTGGGGTCCTGGGGAACGAGTTCGCCACGGAAAGCCTTGGCGAGGATTGCCGCCTCTAGGATTCGGAGCTGGGCTTGTGACCGGTCGTGTTCCCCTTCAAGCGCTGAGATTCTTGATAGGGCTTGCTCGATTGTCTTGAGGAGCGCCCGCTGTTCCTCCCTGGGGGGGACGGGAACGTGGAATCTTCTAAGCTTCGCGATACCCAGGTCGGGGACGCCTACGCTCTGGGTTCCTTCCCGAGCCTGCTGCAAGACTGCATCGGCTTCGGTCATCCTGCGCAGGAATCCAGGATCAATGCCGGTAGTGTATGGCTGAATCACGCATAGTGCATGCGAAAGGCAATACTCAAGATCGGGTGGGAGGGGTCTCGCCTTTCCAATCGTGCCAATTCGCGAGAAAGCAAAGTCACCACGGCGAATCTGATATCGAGCTTGCTGCTCTAGAAGGGTGTCGTTGGTCACCTTCTTCCCAACGGACAGGTCGAGAGCATCATATCCGCAAAAATTCTCAGTTGAGATCAGAGGCACCCCTTTGGGCACGTACTTGGGCATCCGGTGGGAAGGATTGGGGTCGATCACGTTGGCCACCTCTTCCATGGCTGCCCAACACCACCCTGCCGGTAGTGCAGGCAAATCGTCGGTATCCAACGGCCCGGGTTCAACGTACCTGGTCTTCCATTTCCCGTCCGCGGGCACCTTACCCTTCGCTCTGAACTTCGCGAGTTCGCCTTCTTCCCATCTCTCGCGGCGCTCGGCGTGAGCGCGTTCAAGGAGCGCAGTGGCGGGTTCGACGTCTGGGTGTTGCTCCCGCCATTTTTGGGTCAGGTCGCCGCGGAAGGCCGCCGCCAGGATGCTTTGACGGAGCTTGTCGAGCAGCTCGGGGACCTCGGCGAGGGCCTCGCGGGCCTCCCGGCTCTTCTCGGTCAGGGAATCGATCCTTGCGACGATGCGCTTCTGCTCGTTGAGAGGGGGGAGCGGCAGACGAATCTTGCGCAAGTCACCAAGGTTGAGACTGGCCCGCGTGCTGCCGCCGGTTTCGTCCGACATGGCAGTTTGGCCCTGCGGCGCCAGTAGAACTGCTCGCAAGTAGTTGGGAAGGCAGGCCGGCCCGACGGGCACGACGGCAAGGGTTCTGGATACGTTCGCACCCCTTAGAGTGCCCGGAACTATCGCGACCCGCCCGACCGTACCCTGGATTGACACGAGGACCTCATTGCCAGAAAGGCGTGTTCTTGCGAACTCTTGGTCGAGCTTCTTGGTGATCATTAGCACCGACGATACGTCCACGAAGTTGGTGCGGATGTCCGTGACGCGGAGCATGGGAACTCCCGTTGGGTCCACAGTTCCCGGTTTCAACACGCCGTAGGCGATGCGCTTACTATCAACGGCCAGGTCGCCAATCTCGGCCTCTACCCACCCCTCCGGCAGTTCACTCATCGAGCATCTCCTGCAGCTCCTGAATCGCCGTCGTCGCCGTCTGGAGCCTCGCCAAGATCTCGGCTGCGATCACGTCGGGCTCGGGCAAGTCGTCGGCCGACGTGGCTGATTCGTCTCGCAGCCACGAGATGTCCAAGTTGTCCCCGCGCTTCTCGATTTCAGCTCGCGTGAAGGTGCGGAAGCGCCCCTCCTCCCCCAAGTCCTTTCGTTTCGAGGCGCCGTAGGGGTCGTCGCCGAAGGCCTGCTCGAAGTCCTTGAAGTGTTCCTCGGTCAGGGGCGTGCGCTTGCCGAAGCTCGGCATGTTCGCGCGCATGTCGTAGACCCAGACGGACTTGGTGTTGCCGCTGTCCGTCGCACCACGGGTGAAGAAGAGGACGTTCGTCTTGACGCCTTGGGCGTAGAAGATGCCGGTGGGCAGCCGAAGGATCGTGTGCAGGTTGCACTTGTCCATCAGGTCCCGGCGGATCTGCGTGCCGGCGTTCTCTTCAAAGAGGACGTTGTCGGGTAGGACGACGGCGGCGCGGCCGCCCTTCTGTTCCTTGGCGCCGGGGACCTTCAGCGAGCGGTAGATGTGCTGGAGAAAGGCCAGCTGCTTGTTGTTCGTCTGGAAGGTGAAATCGTCGCGGGTGACGCCGCCGCCTTTGGCCGTGCCGAACGGTGGATTGGTTAGGACCACGTCCACTTTGCCCATGCTCTCACCCTTCGAGCTGAGCGTGTTGCCCAGGTGAAGGGAGCCCTCGATATCGTGGAGCATCAGGTTCATCAGGCCGAGGCGGCGTGTCTCGGGCACTAGCTCCATGCCGACGTAGGCGCGGTTGCGCTGGAACTCTTGGGCCTTGGTCGGTAGGTCGTAGAGGTCGTCCGTGCGCCCTTTGATGTACTTGTCCGCGGCGATCAGGAAGCCTCCCGTGCCCGCGGCGGGGTCCTCGATCAGCTCGCCCGGCTGGGGCTGGGAGAGGTTCACCATCGAGTTGATGAGCGGTCGGGGCGTGAAGTACTGGCCCGCGCCGGACTTCTTCTCGCCAGCGTTCTTTTCAAGCAGACCCTCGTAGAGGTCTCCCAGGCCCTCCTTCTCCGCCTCGAACCAGTCGATCTTGTCGATGTCTTCGACGAGGCGAGTCAGGTTTTTGGGCTGCGTGAGCGCGGACTGTGCACCCGCAAAGATGGCCTCGACCCGGCCGCTGCCTTTGTCGCCCAGCTCGATCAACATCTTCCGGTAGAAGGTGAGCTGCTCGGTGCCTTCCTTCGATTCCAGGTCCTTCCAGCGAAGCCCTTCGGGGATCTGCTTCTCGAACTGCGCGCCGCGCTCTTGCATCATCTTGAGGAAGAGCAGGTAGGTCAGCTCGGTCACGTACTGGTGGTACGTGATGCCGTCGTCCCGCAGGATGTGGCAGAGGTTCCAGAGGCGTTGGACGATGGTGTTGTTGGTCATGGGGTATTGGCACGCCGCGTGATTGAGCGGACTCGCTCCAACGTTCTGGGAGCGCGAGAGGGGGCATCACGGAGATAGCCTTGGACGGCGTAGGTGAAGTCCGGGTGGGCGAGAAGGCGCGAAAGCTCGAGCCGAACGAAGGCTTGAAGTTCGCTGGGCAAGGCCGTGAGCTCGTCGGCAAGCTCCGGCCGGCCATCGAGGATGGCGATCACGTCCTCGATGTCCTTGCTCGCCAAGCAGTCCCCTTTGCCGCGATCGAGGTATGCCTCCAGCTTCGTGGCTACGAAAACGGGCGCGTGGATGAGGTTGATCCGTGTGCCATCGAAGAGCGTTAGGGGACGAGCCGTTTCGATGGCGAGCGGGTACCAGCGATTGCTGAAGCCGAGGACACTGGCATTGGGGGTCATGATGTCGACCTGGATGTCGCCGAGCAGCCAGCGGCAAAGAGGTGCGCCTTCTGACGTGTCTTCCCTGGCGCCCGCGGCCTTCAGCTCCTCACGGAGCGTGAGCTGATACTCGACGGATGAAGTGATCTCGACCACGAGGTCGACGTCGTCGGTGAGCTCAGGCTCTGGTGCGCCGCTGTCCGTGAAGTGAAGTCCTGTCGTGCTACCGCCTAGGTACACGACCTTCCACGGTAGGCCTTGCAGCGCCTTGGCTACCGTCGAGACGAGTACTTCGCCCTTCATGCTGGTTGCCTCGCGCGGAGCCGCTTGATCAACTCAGCTTCCGCAAGCTGACGCATGCGGCTCTTACCTACTCGAATTCCATCCAGGAGAGCCAGAAGCTCGTGCAGGTGAGGGTTGGCTTGGGAGGCGACGATGGCGCACGGGTGCAGCGGCTCGAGCGAAGCGGCGCGGGCAGTCCCCTCACCGGATGGCCAGACCAGCTCGCTCTCCTCGCCCATGACCTTCCCCTTCAGCGGTGGCGCGAGGGCGGCAGTGGGGATGCCCCGCCGGCGGCGCCCCACCACGGGCGAGTAGGCGTACTTGACCCCGTGGATGCAGAACTCGATCAAGTGGGGCACGACGACGCTACGAGCGTCTTGTAGAAGTAGCTGCGCGTCCTGAAGACGTCGGAGCGCGTAGCTCACCTCCGACTGGCTCAGGCCCAGGACGCTCCCCACCTGACTTTGCGTCTGGGGACCGGCGCCCGACAGGTACAGGGCGAGCACGACGTCTTGGGGCTTGAGCACTCCTGGAGGCTAGCATGCTCTGCCAAATATCAAGAATCTTGATTCTTGATTCCTGGCGGCTCAATCAAGAATCTTGATTCCTGATTGACATCGTTTAACAGTATGAAAATACTAGATAGTTATTGGATACTATCCAAGTTTTTCATCCCAAATAGTCTCTCGAAGATCGCCGAGGATCCCCTCCAATTGTCCGTCGAAGACCTTATTGAAGCGGTCGAAGCCTCCGTCTGCGGAAAACTTCCCCGAATCGAGGGCTTCGCGATCCACCACCACGTCGCTCTTGAGGGCCTTGGCGATGCGGTCCAGCCACTTTTTCTGGACGGTTGAGAAGGCGTGCACCGTCTTCAGCTTCTTCACCGCGTGCTCGACGCGGTCGTCGTAAGGAACCAGCGGGTCACCCAGGGCCGCTTGGCGGATGAAGCCGACGATTCGTGCGGCGATGTCTTCGTTCTTGGCCTCGGACCAGGCGCTCCGCAGGTTGGTCTCGGTGTAGCCGTGTTCGGAGAGAAGCAGCGCCAGCTCCTTGAGGTCCTTGCGCGTTAGGTCTCGCGGGCGCTTCACGACGGCTTCGAGCGCCGGGATCTTGTTCAGGTTCTCCTTGATGTAGGCCTCGAACTCTTCGAGGTAGTCGCCGGGCTTTTTCGCTTTGCCGTAGCCGCGATAGATCTTCAGCATCTCGTCCTTGTGGTCAGAGACGAGCATCGGCTGCGGTGGCCCCTTCTGTTCGAGCGCGATGAGCAGCGCGGGATGCGCCTTGAAGTAAGCGAGCACCTCCTCGGGGCTGCGCTGCTTCAGCTCGGCCGCTAGTGCCGTGGGGCCCTTGCCCGCAACGCCTTCGAACTGGTCGAGTGCCTCGCCCTTCAGCCTGCGCTTCTTGCGTTGCAGCTTTCCCAGGATCTCTTCGACGACCCGCTCCTTGGCGCGCTGGTCATCGACTTCCTGGATGACCCGTTCGAGTTGTTCCAGGAGCTCCTGGATCGTTGCCTTGGGGTTCGTCACCACGGGCTTCATTTCCGTGACGGGCTCCAGGGCTTCGTAGAGTCCGACGGCGTCGAAGATGCGGAAGGTCTCCTTCTCGATCTCTGGACACTGCCTCGTGGCGCGCCCGATCATCTGCTCGTAGAGGACGCGGGATCGGACGCGCCGGAGAAAGACGAGGTTGCAGATGGCGGGTACGTCGATGCCCGTCGTCAAAAGGTCCACCGTGACGACGATCTTGGGGTTCTGCTCGTTCTTGTACCGACGGATGAGCTCGAGGGGCTTGTCGGCGGTGCCGGTGATCTTCACCACCGCGCCCTGCTCCACGGTGCCGTATCTCTTCTCGAAGGCATCTCTGAGATGCTCGACGACCTGATCCGCATGGAAGTCCGTTGCGGCGAAGACGAGGGTCTTTTCCGGGAGGCTGGGGTCGATGTACTCGGCCAGGGCTTCGCAGACGACTCGGTTGAAGGACTCGGAGAGGACCTTCTTGTTGAAGGACTCGACCTCCAGGTTGACCTCGTCCTCCATCTCGACGAGGTCCACGGATACCGTGCCAGGATCGAAGAGTGGAACCTGCTGGCCCTTGTCGAAATGGATCCCACTTTCGGCCAGGCGAGTCACCAGGTTGATGGGTGGCTCGTGGTCGATCAGGTGTCCGTCGATGACGGCCTCGCGGTAGGTGTAGCGGAAGACCGGCTTGCCGAAGATCTGCGCCGTGTGCTTGGCCGGGGTGGCCGTGAGCCCGACCTTCACGGCATCGAAATGTTCGAGGACCCGGCGGTACTTCGAGATGTAGTCGGCCTGATCCCGGATGCCGTAGTCGGCCAGAGCCAGCTCGGACTCTGAAAGCTCCTGGTCGAGCCCGTAGCCCCGGTGCGCCTCGTCCACGACGATGCAGTCGTAGTCATCGACCTGAGGAATCTTGGTGGGATCCGCGTCGTCGAGGATGCGCCGCACCATTGACTGGACGGTGGCGACGTGCAGCTTGGTGTCTGAGTCTGGTCGCTGATCGGCCATCGTCTTGAGGCCGAAGATCTGTGTGAAGGTTTGGAGGTCCTCGATCTCGACTTCGTTGAAAGCGTTCTGCGTCTGCTCCCCGAGGGCCGACCGGTCCACGAGGAACAAGATCCTGCGGAAGCGATTGGACTTGATGAGTCGGTAGATGAGGCCAATGGCGGTGCGCGTTTTCCCGGTCCCGGTCGCGGCCGCCACGAGGATCGACTGCTGCTCGTTCTGGATGGCCTCCTCGACGGCTCGGATAGCCCGAACTTGGTAGTCCCTGAGGTCCAGGTAGTCGGTGGGCTCTTGGTCGAGCTTCTTGTTCGCGGCGTCGATGTCTTGCTTGAGCTTCTGCCGGACACCGTCCGGCGTGGGCCAAGCTGGAAGCGCGGTGGCTCGATTCGTCTTGCGGCGCGCGTCGAGGTACCAAATGCCGGACTTGGTCTTGAGCTGCTCCAGGTAGGGCCGACCGTTCGTCGAGAAGAGCAGGGGTACCTGGTATCCGTCCCAAGGTCCGCCTTCGAGCTCGACGCCTTCGTGGGGTTCGAATCCTCGCGAGTATCGTTTTGCCTGCTCGAGGGCGGCCGCGACATCCTTCGATTTCCGCTTGGCTTCGACGACCGCGACCGGCTGGAGTCCTCGGAAAAGCACGTAGTCGGCCGGGCCACTCTTGGTCGGCCACTCGGCAATCGCCAGGTTCTTCCCCTTCTGTGGGCGTGAGCCGCGGGAGTAGCGTAGGTCCGTCGAGTGCGCCTCCCAGCCCGCGTCTCGAAGCTGCTGATCGATGAGCTCCCGCGTCGCGGGCTCGTCGAGGTCGATCGCCTGTGCAGCTTGCTCGGCGGCCTTGGCGATCTCGACGTGGGTTGCGGCTGAGACCGTCTGAGCGACCGCCTGTCGCTCCTTCTCTGCCTGCTCGGCACGTGCATCGAGCTCGGCGAGTCTAGACTGGGCGGCCCGCAGCTTCTGGGCGTCCTTGAGTCGTTCGGCCTCTTGCTCGGCGGCCAGGGCCTCGTAAATCTCCCGTTCCTCGGCAGCCTTGCGCGCTGCCTCCTCAGCACCGAGCCGGGCCTGGCGCTCCGCTTCTACTGCTCCCTGGGCTTCGTCGCGCTCGATCTCACGAGCCTCCGCTTCGGCCTCGATGTCCTTGAGTTGCTGACGGAGCTCCTGGTTCTCGGTCGCGATATCCTTGGGTGGGACGAACGGGCCAGGGTTGAACCCCGGGCTGCGTCGAACGGTGCGGTAGAACCAGACCGCTAGCTCACGGGCCAGCTTGAGAAGCTGAAGTGCATGGCTCTGGCTACCTCGGCTGTCGTGGACCGCATCGTTGCCGGTGCGACGGACGGTGTGGAACAGCTGGAGGACCCGGTCGTCCACGCCGAAGCGCTTCAGTTGCTGCAGGCGCGCAACTTGGTCCTGTCGCTCCTCCAGGTAGCCGCCGAACTCGGTCACCGCCCCCTTGGCCAAAAACTCCGCAAACGTGCGGACGTGGACCAAGGAGCCCACCGGGTCTCCGAACGAAAGCGCCCTCTCGGCCCTCTCGGCCGTCACGACCAGCCGAGCATCGTACTCGGCGAGGAAGTGGAAGTTGTCGGAACCCTGGGGCATGGGGACTTACGGAAGCCACGGATTGGTGGCATCTCAGTATCACCCTAGATCGCTCGAGGCGTCGAGCTGTCACCCCCTCTCCCATGCCCCCCTACCTCCACGGCACCAAAGCCAACCTCGCCCCCGGCGACCTCATCGCCCCCGGCCGCGCCTCCAACTACGGCAGCCGCAAGCAGGCGCGGTTCGTCTATCTGACCGAGACCCTCGATGCCGCGACCTGGGGTGCCGAGCTGGCACTCGGCGAAGGGCCGGGGCGCATCTACATCGTCGAGCCGACGGGGCCGATCGAGGATGATCCGAACCTCACGGACAAGAAGTTTCCAGGCAATCCGACGAAGTCGTACCGGACGGCGGCGCCGCTACGGGTGCTGGGCGAGGTGGAGGATTGGCAGGGGCACGCGCCCGAGCAGCTGCAGGCGATGAGGGAGCACCTGGCGCGGCTGGCGGAGCAGGGGATCGAGGCGGTCGAGGAGTGAGGCCGCCCGCTGCTCACCTGCAATGAAACATCGTCGGGCGATAGCAGCACCTGAGCTCTCCTTCGACGACCATCGGCGGCTCGATGCACCATGCCCAGAGCGAGCAGCCCGGGGTATTCCTGGGCGCCGGGGAAACGGGGCAGAGGTCGATCCCCAGGGGGTCGTCGCCGGATGCAGCGCCGGCTGCACCTGCCGTGCCGCCGTTCGCTGCGCCTGCCGTGCCGGTGCTCGAACAGTCGATGCCCTCAGGGCAGGGGACGTCATCGCAGACGTCGAACGAGCTCGGCGGAGTCCCCAGCTCGCACGCGACGTGCGGTAAGCTTCCTTGGCCACCGGCCTCGTAGACCATCAACCCGCCCCCCGACCCGGGCTCCCCGCCCCAGTTGGCTCCCCCGCTGGACGCCCCGCCCGTCGCCGGGATCCCATCAGCAGAGTCAGTCGGCGCGGAGGAGCAGGCCGCCGGCACTCCCAGCAAGCTGGCGACCACGATGATCTGCGCGTCTCTTCTCCGCATGACTCCGCTCACTCTCCCTCACCTGCAGTGATAAGACGACACCCGGTAGCAGCACTCGAGGTGCCCATCCGAGACCGTCGGCGCATCGATGCAGTAGTTGCGGGGCGAGCAGCCGACGACGGGATTGAGCGGCGGGAACTGGACGGGGCAGAGGTCGAGCGGCAAGGGTTCGCTCTCGGTGGGAGTGCTCGCTGCGCCGGCCGCTCCTGCTGAGCCGCCGTTCGAGGCGCCTGCGGTGCCGTCGCTCGAGCAATCGATGCCCCTCGGGCAGGGCACGGGGACGCAGACGTCGAAGGGGGTGTCGAGGCCCATGGGGCACTCGGGAGGCACCCAGGGCTCTTGGCCGCCGGACCCGGAGTCGATGTGATCGATCGACCCGAGAAGGGAGCTTCCCGCCCCGCCCCAGCTGGTGCCGCCGGCGGACGCCCCGCCTGACGCCGGGATCCACGGAGGGTGAGTCGTCTCGGAGGTGCACGCCGCTGGCCAGGTCAGCAAGCTGGCTGCCCCAACGAGGGCCAAGGCCGCTCTTCCCCGCATGAGCGATCCGGTACTACTTTGCGTGGCCGAAATGGAAGTGAAATGGTCCCGGCCAGTCCGAGGCCGCTTGAATGCCTAGCGTATGGATCCGCTCTCGCTCTTCAATTCCGTCATCGAAGAAGTCCCCGCGTACCGCGCGTTCCTGCTGAAGCACGCCCCAGGCGTCACGCCCGCGCACATCCAAACCGTCGCCGACTTCCGCACGCTCCCCATCACCACGAAGCAGAACTACCAGCGCGCGTACTCGCTGCCCGAGCTCTGTCGCGGTGGTCGCTTGCCCGCCGGGCATCACCTGGCCGTCTCGTCCGGCACCACGGGCGAGGCGTGCATCTGGCCGCGGCGCCTGGATGACGAAGCAGGCACGACGGGGCGCTTCGAGCAGGTGCTGGTGGGGACCTTCGGCGCTGGCGAGCGGGCGACGCTGTGCGTGGTGTGCTTTGCGCTCGGCAACTGGGTGGGCGGCATGTACACGGCGGCGGCTTGTCGCGCGCTGGCTCAGCCCGGACCAGCAGGGCCCGGGCATCCGATCACGGTGGCGACGCCGGGGAACAACCTGGCGGAGATCCTGCGCGTGGTGAAAGCCGTGGGGGCCCATTTCGAGCAGGTGGTGCTGCTCGGCTATCCGCCGTTCTTACGCGACGTGCTGGATGCGGGGGCGGCCCAGGGCATCGACTGGCCGCGCCTGCAGACGAAGCTGGTGTGCGCGGGGGAGGTGTTCGACGAAGGCTGGCGCTCGCGCGCGTGCGAGCTGATTGGCGCGGAGGATCCAGCGCGGAGCGTGGCGTCGCTCTACGGCACCGCGGACGGCGGGGTGCTCGCGAACGAGACGAGCGCTTCGGTGCGCATTCGGCGCGCGCTGGTGGAGCAGCCGGGCCTGGTGAAGGCACTCTTCGGCCAAGTGCGCCTGCCCACTTTGGCGCAGTTCGACCCCAACCATCGCTACCTCGAAGCCGTGGACGGGCGCGTCGTGATCTCGGCCGACGGCCTCTTGCCGCTCGTGCGCTACGACATCCTCGATCAAGGCGGCGTGATTGCGGCCTCCGAGATGGCGGCGTTCCTGCGCACGCACGGGCTGGGCGAGCTTGCTCCCGACGACGCGGACGAGCCGTTCGTCTACGTATTTGGGCGCTTGGGCTCAGCCGTCTCGTACTACGGGGCCAACGTGTACCCGGAGAACGTCGCGCCGGGGCTGCATCGGGCGGAGCTCGGGGGCAAGGTCACCGGCAAGTTCGTGCTCGAGGTAGCGCACGACGCGCCCGAAATCGGCTCCGGTCCGCACCTGTCCGTGATGGTGGAGCTCGCCCGGGGCACGTTCGCCAGCCTGCCGCTCCAAGCCCTGGTCACCGACTCCATCGAAGCCGAGCTCACGCGCCTGAACAGCGAGTACGCGCACTACGTGCCGGCCGAGCGGCGCGCTCCACGCGTCCAGCTGCGCGCCTTCGCCGACCCCCGCGACTTCCCGCCCGGCGCCAAGCATCGCTACACGCGGAACTAGCGGGGGCGCCTCAGGCCAGCGCAGCGCCTACTGCCTTCGCCACCCGTCGCACGGCGCGATCCGAGGTGTAGATGCGGGCACCAGCCTTGTGGGCCGCGAGAATGATCTGCACGTCTGCCCAGCCCACTCCTGCTCCGGCGAAGGCCTTCGGGTAGCGCTCGATGAACTGGAACGTTTCTGCCGCAGAAGGCGAAGGAATCGCCGGCAGCTGCGCCAGGTCCGCTCTGAAACCTCGCGGCAATCCGGTGCCGAGGAGCAGCTCGCCGAGGACGACGCTGCACGTGCGGACTCTCGTCTGGACGAGCAGGGCGGCCAGCTTCGCGTCTCCGCTACGCAGGAAGGCGATCCAGGCGTTGGTGTCGACGAGGATCACTTCTTCTTCCAGGCGCTACGCTTCGGCCGTTGCGCTCGGGGGCCAGCTCCGCCCATTCGGGCCAGACGCTCGGACGCCTCTTGAGCCAAGAGGGCCTTGAGGCCGCGTTCGACCAGCGCCGTCTTCGTGACCCCGGGATGTGCCTCGACCACCTCGGAGAGTAGCTCCTCGTCGACGTTCAAAGTCATACGGACGGTATGCATACATGCAGCATATCCGTATGTATCGAAGGAGCAACTTGCCCCGGCGCCTTGGCCCAACCCCGGGTCCCGCCAGCGGCTCCCGGTCGAGCTGCTCCGAACGCCGCGCGCAGATAGGATAGATTCATATTCGCCCGGGGGAGCGCACTCGCCGCGCGAGCGTTGGCAGGCGGCCCCGCCCGAAGGGATTTTGCCTTCTTGAGGCGGCGCCGGACGCTCCCGGGGCGGGGAGGCGCCGCAAACACGCTCGAGATTGTTAGTATACTAACTAATTTCGAGGGTCCGGGAGCACGCAGGCCGCCTGCGCGCGCTGTGGCGCCCTGCGTGCCGCCTTTGGCACACTGCCTGCACTACAAAGCGCTCATGACCGCCCGCCCCGGCCTTTTTCGCTTCCTTCGCGCCAATCCTGCCCGACGCCTGGCACAGCTTGGCGCAGCCCTCTTCGCGATCACCCTGTTCGCTTGCGGCACCTCGACCGGTGCAACGGACAATGACGGCGGGGACGGATCGCAGACTGGGGGAGCTGCGTCGGGTGGCGCCGCGTCAGGTGGCGCGGCGAGCGGCGGTGCCGCATCGGGCGGTACGGCGAGCGGCGGCTCTGCTGGCTCGGGCGGAGATGGCTCGGGCGGGGATGGTTCGGGCGGCGACGCTGGGATGGCCTGTCCGGGAGTCACCGTTCCCGCGTTTCCCACGTGCCGCACCCAGACCGATTGCACGGGGGGAGCGGCATGCAGGTGGGACCCGGTCCCTGCAGGGACGTGCGGCGCCTGCTTCCCGGCGTACGACACGTGCCCAGTCGACGGCTGCGAGGACGGCTTCGTGTGCATCGAGGAGCCCGCGGACGCCTGCCAGTGCATGGGCGGCGATCGAGTGTGCGCTCCGGCTTGCACGGAGACCTCGTGTGGGGAGGGGCAGGTGTGCGGCAGTGACGGGCACTGCGCCACTGCCAGCTGCGTGGAGGATGGCTACGCCTGCCCGGAGGATCGCATCTGCGATCCCGAGCGCGCGGGCGCCGACGTGCATGGCTGCGCGTACCGCTCGTGCGTCGACGAGGGCTACGTTTGCCCCGAAACGCGCGTCTGCGAAGTGGGCGACTTCGACGACGCGCACGGCTGCCGCTCGAAGACCTGCGACGAGGGCCTGGAGTGCGGCGACAACACCCGCTGCAACACCGAGGGCCCGGGTTGCGTGACGCTCACCTGCCAGGCCGATGCCGACTGTGACTGCGGCTACTGCATCAACGGGGGCTGCGCCGGGCGCCTGAATATCTGCGTGATCCTTCCATCTTGAAAGACCTCTCATGACGACTCGAAACGCCCACGTTCGCTTCCTTCGCGCCGGTTTTGGCGCTGCCCTGCTTTCCCTCACCCTCTTCGCCTGCGGCGGGACCACCGGAGCCGGCGACGCCGATGGCTCGCAGACGGGGGGTACTGCGTCGGGCGGCACCGATGGTTCGGGCACGGGGGGCACTGCGAGCGGCGGGACTGCGAGCGGCGGCGCTGCGAGTGGTGGCAGCGCGACCGGGGGCTCGGGCGCTGGGGACAGCGCCGGACTCGATGTCTGCCCGGGAACGGCGCTGCCGGGCGGCTTCCCGCCGTGCCGCACCAACTCGGACTGCACGAACGGTGGCTTCTGCATGTGGGAACCGCCCACGAGCGGCGCGGGGCTTTGCGGGCCCTGCCTGCCCACCATCACCGAGTGCGGTGAGGGTGTGGAGTGCCAGGAGGGCTACCAATGCATCCAGCAGCCCCAGGATCCCTGCCAGTGCATGGGTCCGAGCACACTCTGCATAGCGCCGTGCACGGAGACGGGGTGTGGCGGTGGAGAGGCGTGCAACGAGGGGAGCGGCCTGTGTTACCCGGCGAACTGCGAGGAGGACTCCTACGCCTGCCCGGCCGAAACGGTCTGCGACCCTGCGCGCGTGGGCGGCGACCTTCACGGCTGCGTGCCGGCCTCCTGCGACGGTGAGGGCTACGCCTGCAACAGCGACAGCGTGTGCGACCCAGACCATGCGACCGCCGACGTGCACGGTTGCCGCTTCAAGTCCTGCGCCGAGGGCCTGGCGTGCGGCGACAACGCGGACTGCAACCCGGACGGCGTGGGCTGTGTCGCGGTCAGCTGCACGACCGACGACGACTGCGACTGCGGCGTCTGCATGAGCGGCACCTGCCTCAATCGCCCGTACGTCTGCGTGCTCATCCCTGGGTGAGGCGGCGCGCGTCGCGTTTGCCGCGGTCTCGAGGGTCCGAGGTGCGCGCGGCAGTCCCCGGCGCCTAGGACACGTACAATTGTACAAGTCCTAGGCAGAGGCCGTTCGTGATTGGATGCAGGGGTGGCTGCGGGCATCGAAGGTGACGCGTCGCGGGCGCTGGCGTAAGTTTTCGGCCCATGGCCAGCCTCAGCTTCCAGGAGGACCGCCTCGAGCTGTTTCCGACGCTCGTTTTTCGACGGCTGCATGAGGGCGTCGAGGGCGTGAATGCGCGCCTCCGTGAGCTCTGCTTGGCGGAGGTGGCGGCAGGGGAGGGCCTCGTGCGCAGCAACGTGGGTGGCTTTCACGGCGCGCCGGATCTGCTGTCGCGGCAGGATCCAGCGCTCACGGTGCTCCAATCGATGCTCGAGGCGGCGGTGCTCGACTACGTGGCGGAGGTCGCGGAGGCACCGAGCGAGGACCTTCAGCTCGAGCTCAAGTTGGAAGCGTGGATCAACGTGCAGACGGCGGGCGCCTACGCGCGGCCGCACGCGCATCCGGGCAGCCACTTGGCGTCCGTGTATTACGTGGATCCGGGCGAAGAGGCGTCGGGTACGGCAGGCTCAGCGGCGACGGCTGGTCGCCTCGACGTGCTCGATCCGCGTGGCCGCATGAACCAGCTGCCGATCCCCGGCGTGCCGGAGCTCGACAACGTGAGCTTTCGGCCCAAAGCGGGCCTCTTGCTGCTCTTCCCGGCGTGGCTCCAGCACATGACGCACCCCTACGCTGGCCAAACGCCGCGCGTGTCGATTGCGTGCAACGTGAACGTCGTCCGCTTCGCGCGAAAGCTGCGGCGCTCATGAAGCTCGCGGCAACGGAACGGACTCAGTCGACGATCACGATGTCGTCGGTGGACGCCTCTTGCGTGCCATCACCGAGCGTGCCGATGAGCTCGTTGTAGGTGTCGCAGGTCAGCCAGACCTCGCCGTCGGTCGGATCGAGCACGACGTACCAGTTCGTACAGGTTCCGGTCTCGGCGGAGGTGCTCGCCTCGAAGTTCGGGATGACGATGGGCGGGGTGGCGCTGGCCGCGTCGGCACCGTCGAGCAGGTTCTCCGCGTGGCCGAGCACCAGCAGGTCGATGTTGGGCTCGAAGTCGCGGAAGGTGAAGATCGGGCGGTCATGCGTGTAGGCACTCGTGCTCTCCACGCGGTACTCGATCACGTCGGCGCCGTCTTCGCCCACGAAATGAACGAACGGGCAGGAGGTGCCGTACCAGATCGAACCTTCGGACCACGAGCTGCCGCCGAACTCCAGCGTGTCGTCGCCTGCGCCACCGACCACGCAGCTCTGCTCCGTGGTGCAAGCCGTGCCGCCCAGGACCTCGAGGTAGTCGTCTCCATTGAGCAGCGCGTAGGCCTCGGGTGGCGAGTCGAGGATCTCGCCTTCGTACGAGTCGCCGATGCGCGTGCCTTCGACGATTGTGTAGTCGGGCAGCGGGCACTCCGCCGCGACGATCTCCTCTACCGTCGGCGGGAGCACGATCTCGCCGCCCATGCCGCCCAGGGCTTCGCCGCCCTCGCCGCCTTCGCCGGTGCCGCCGCTGCTCGTGCCGCCGTCGGCGGTGATGCCGCCCGTGCCGCCACCGCTGGTGCTGCCGCCGGTATTGCCGCCGCCCGTGCCGCCCGCCGACGTGGCGCCGGAGCCGTCATTCCCATTGCCGCCCGTGTCGCCATCCAACGGACTGCCGCCGGAATCGCTGGCATCGGTGGCCGCGCCGCCGGCTCCGCCCATGTCGTCCGGCGTTTCGTCATCGCCGGTGCACGCCGAAAGGGCGGCGGCCGTGGCCGCCGCAAGGATCAAGGTTCCCTGGACCGAACGTCGTCGAATCATGACCGGTCGAGGGTGGGGGCCCGCCCCTCAGCGGTCAACCCGGGCGCCTGGCGGGCCGTTCCGCCGGGGCGCTGCTCCGTGCGAAGCAAGCGGGCGCGCCAGCGGACCGCTGGCGCTACCCGAAAAGCACGGCGGCTCAGTTGTTGACGATGAGCTCGACGCGGCGGTTGCTGGCGCGCCCGTCCGGCGTGTCGTTGCTGTCGATGGGCCGCGAAGCCCCGAGGCCGACCGCCTGGATCTTGCTCGAGTCGAGCCCGCGCGACACCAGGTGATCCTTCACCGACTGGGCGCGCCGTTCGCTGAGCAGGTCGTTGTCGCTGGCCTTACCGCGCGAGTCGGTGTGGCCCTCGATCACGATCTTCTTGAAGCCTTGCTCCTGAAGCGCCTTGGCCACGTCGTCGAGCTTGGTCTTGGCGATGGGCAGGAGCTCGTACTTGCCCGTGGTGAAGAGCACGGCGCCGTTCAGCGTGATCACCATGCCGCGGGCTTCTTCCTTGACGCTGGCCATCTCGGCCAAGCTTGCCACCGCCGCCGTCAGCTTCTTTTCCGCCTCGGCGCGCGCGGCGCGCTCCTTGGCGAGCTCGGCCTCGGTCTTCTTCAGGTCGGCCTCGCTGCTCGCCGCCTTCTGACTGACGATCTGCAGGCGGTCGCGCACGCGCTTCAGCTCCTCCGCAGTCATGGAGGCCTTCTTCGCCTGAAGCTCCATGTACTCCTCGTCGAGCTTGATGCGGTCCTTGCGTGCCTTGGCCGCTTCCCCCATGGCCGCGGAGGCGAGGGCCCGCCGCTCGGCGATGTAGGCCAGGGTCAGCGTCTCCGGCTCCTTGGCCTTGGGATCTTCCTTCCAAGCGTTCTCGGCTTCGCCCAGCGCTTGCTTGGCGGTGTCCAGGCTGGCGGGTGCGTACTCGGTCGCGGGGCCCGCGGACGCGTCCTCGTAGGCGTGGCGGGCGGCCACGAGCTCCGGCGGTGGAATGGCCTTGCCGCCGCAAGCGAGTGCGGCCAGGGCGAGACAGCCAGCGTAGGCGAACCGTGCCGTGTGCATCTTCATGACTGCGTCTCCTGCATCAAGAGCTTGATGCGCTTGAGGGCCTGCTCGGCATCCTTCTTGGCCTGCTCCTTGAGCGCCAGCGCGAGCGCCAGCTCGGCATCGGCTTCGGCCTCGCGCAGGCGCAAGGTGGCCGTCTCGTTGTCGCCTTCCTTGATCAGCGCTTCAGCCGCGGCGATCTTCTCGTTGGCGTGCTTGAGCCTGAGCTCGGCCTGTGGGTGCTCTTTGGCACCGCCGACCTCCGCTGCGCGCACGGAAGCTTGCGCCGTGGACATCTGCTGATGCGGAACAGCCGCACCTCCACACGCGATCTGCATGGCGCCGAGCGCCACCAAGGTCACGAACATCGATTGCCGAGTCATGCAGGAATCTCCCTCCGAGCTGCTTGCCCAGCCGCGTCTGGGCCGGGCGCGATGGCGCAGGATTCCAAAGCCCCGGGAATCAATCAAGTCTCAGCCCGCTAAGGCTCCCACTTCGCTCCCCATTTCAGCACATCCCGCTATTTGGCATGCGGGGCCGCTGGCTATTGGCGAGCGGGGCCCCGGAGCCCCGCCGCACGTCCTTGCCGCCGGTGCGAACGCGAGGCTGCGCGGCACGGCCTTGCGATTTACATATGTGGCTCAGTCGGGGATGAAGTCGCGGCGGGTGGTGAGGGTGACGAGCGGCACACCGGCGGCGCGGATATTCTCGGCGCCGCCTTCGAGGCGGTCCACGATGGCGACGATGCCCACCGGCTGGCAGCCGGCCTGACGCAGCACCTCGAGCGCCTTGAGGCTCGAGCCGCCGGTCGTGACGACGTCTTCGAGCAGTGCGACGCGCATCCCCGGGGTGAGGCTCTTGTCGCCCTCCACCAGCCGCGCCGAGCCGTGGTCCTTGCGCTCCTTGCGCACGTAGAGAGCCGGCAGCGGCCGCCCGCGCTGAAAGCTCACCAGGCTCACCGCCGAAGCCAGCGGGCAGCCGCCGAGCTCGACACCGCCCACCGCCTGCACCGGGCCGCCCGCCGAAAGCTCGGAGAGCGCCTCGAACATGAGCGAGCCGACGAGCGCGTGGCCCTCCGCCGTCAGGATCGTCTGCTTGCAGTCGATGAAGAAGTCGCTCTCGCGCCCCGACGCCAGCTTCACCCGCTTGCGCTCGAAGGAACGCTCCGTCAAAAGCTCGATCAATCGCGCTAGGTCGCTCACGCTGTCCTCGCTCAGCCTCGCAAGTGGCCGCGGGCGCCTTTGACGAACGTGGGCAGCTTCTTCCCGTGGGCTTTCCGACCGGGGGTTGGCCGACCGGGCGTGGGCCGACCGGGCGTGGGCTCATCTCGCCCCTGACGAGCGGGAGCAGGAGGGCTCGCCTGCGTGCCCTCGGTGGGAGGCAGAGGGCCGCTCGGTCTGGTGGGGCGCGCCGGCGGCAGAAACTCGGGGCGCGCGTCGTCCTGGTGCTGCGCGCTCGTGCCCGACGCATCCGTCTCCGGACCGCTGCCTTCGATCGATGCTCCCCGATCGCCCCCGCGCCTTCGTCGGCGTCGCTTCTTGCCGCCGGAAGCCCGGGTCTCCGGCGCAGCTGCTTCACTCACGCTGCGGCCCGCCGCACCGCCGCCGCTCAGCCCGCCGCCCCTCAGCCCACCGGGGGGCGCGGTGAACGGGCGCATCGGCTCCGGTGCGACCTCCTCGTCGGAATCGATGAGCTCGGCGTCGCGTCGGGGCAGGGCGTCTCGCGAGAGGGCATCTCGGGGTATGGCCGGCAGCCCCGCCGTAAGGCTATCCGGCTCGGGCGCATTCGCCGCCCGCTCGGCGAAGGCGAGCAGGTCCTTGCCGCCGCGCACGGCCGCCGGTGCCTCTTCTCCGCCGGTTCGCAGATGTCCGCGCACCTTGGCTCCGGCTTCGATGGCGACGCGCGGCGAGCTGACGTTGCCCTCCACCTGCCCGCTGCCGGTGATCTCGACGCCGTCCTCCGCGATCAGGTCGCCGCGCACCGTGCCGCTGACCGTGATCTGTTGCGCTTCGATGGTGCCGAGCACCAGGCCGCCGGGGGCCACGAGCACGCGCCCGCTCAGGACGACATCGCCCTGAACGCGCCCTCGCACCTCGAAGTCGCCCTGGCCCTGCACGTTGCCGAGCACGAGCCCCGTCGGACCGAGCACCGACGACATGCGTCCGCGCTCTTCATTCATGGCCGCTCTCCATGTCGACCTTGCCGCGGAAGCTGGCCCCATCCGCGATGGTCAAACGGGGCGCTCGCACGTCTCCGGTCAGCCGCGCTCCGGACAGCAAATCGACTCGCTCCGTGGCGTGCACGTTGCCGAGCACCGTGCCCGCCACGCTCACACGCTGTCCCTGCACGTCGGCGCTGACGGAGCTCGCAGGCCCGAGCTCCACGCCCGCCGTCGACTGCACCCGGCCGAGCACTTGGCCGTCGATGCGAATGCTGGCTTCGGTCTTGAGGTTGCCGTCGATGATCAGACCTGAACTGATGACCGTGTCTGCCAAGGGAGAAAGGCGCCTTTCGAACTCATTGCGGAGAAGGACAGCGGAGAGGACCAGGCTAGTCCCTGAGGCTCGGTTCCAAAAGGGGGCAGGCGCACCGCTCTCAAACCGCGGCAGGCGCAAGAGCAGCCAGCACCTCGTCTGCGCGGGGTACGCTCGAGCGCAGCCAGCGCGCGTACACGTTTTGGGCGTGATCCGGGGAGAGGTCGCCGCTGCGCCCGGCCGTGGCCGCTTGCACCGTGAGCGCTGCCGAGACGCTCATGTTCAGGCTTTCCACGAAGCCCCGCATGGGAATGGCGAGCCGGAGATCGGCTGCTTCGGCTAGCTCGGCCGACACGCCGTCGTGCTCGTTCCCCAGGAGCAGTGCGACCCGTCCCAGGCTCGGCAGCTCGTCCAGCGTGCGCTCGCCTTCCGGATGGGTGACGACCAAGCGGTAGTCGGCGGCACGCAAAGCACGCACCAGGGAGCTCGGCTCGCGATGCTCGACCACGTCGACCCAGCGCTCGCTGCCTTGCGCGACCTTTCGCGACAGCGAAAACGACTCGACCGTGGTGAGCACGTGCACCGTCTGCACGCCGAAGGCGTCGCAGGAGCGGAGCACCGCGGAGCCGTTGTGGGGGTCGTGGGGCCGGTCGAGCACCACCGTCACTGAAGAGAGGCGGCGCTGGAGCACCGCGCGCAGGCGCTCGAGTCGCTCGGGCAGCACTAGTGGCTCCAGGGCTGCGATCACCGCGCTGGCCGTCCACGCTGGATTGGGTCCTGGCGGCGGCCAAGGGGAGCTTTCCGCCTGGGTGACCCGGGGGGCAAAGGCATCGGGGTCCGTGCGCTTCATGGTTCGTTTTTACTGGAGTTCTGCCGCTGACCGACGCCCCGGCTTGCACGAGGGCTTCCGGTGGTTATCTTGCAAACCACATGGCCTCCGACAACGTCCACACGTTCAACGACATCAACTTCGAAGAGGAAGTCCTGAAATCGGACAAGCCGGTTCTCGTGGATTTCACTGCGGCTTGGTGCGGCCCGTGTCGCGCGTTGGCCCCAATCATCGAGCAGGTGGCGGCTGAGCTTGGCCCCGAAGCCAAGGTGGGCAAGCTCGACATCGACGAGTCGCCCCTCACCGCCGGCAAGTTCGGCGTCCGCGGCGTGCCCACGGTCATGGTCTTTCGGGGCGGCCAGCGCGCTGAGCAGCACGTTGGGCTGACCACCAAGAACCGCCTCCTCGGTCTGGTTCGCGACTGACCGTGATCAAGCGGCCCGGCGCCGTCAGGCTCGGCCTCGTTTGTGGGGCCCTCACCTGTGGGCTCTGGGCGGCGGCATGTCGCGCGCCGAAGGGCGCCGAAGAAGCACGCCCGGACGACGGTAAGGAAAAGTCCGCGTCGCCGGCGTCTTCGGCGCGCTGGGTGTTCCATCCCAAGGGCCCTCAGCCGATCAGCGCGCGCACTCCGATCGAAGGAGGCGAGCTGGTCATCGATCGGGGCGGCAGCCGCTGGCTGCTCCAGGAGGGCCGCCCGCCGGTCCCAGCGGCCTACGGCGCTCCCGAAGCCTTGGTTGCGGCGCAGAGGACGAAGGGCGGCTACGCCTTCGTCGGCGACAGCGGCTCCGTGTACCAGGCGAGCGAGCCGCTCGGCCCCTTCACTTCCGCCACGCATCCGCCGGAGATTTCGTTCGGCGCCACGGCGCACGAGGAGGTGGTGCTCGCCGTCGGCCAGGATGGTCGGCTCCGGCGCAGCGCTGATTTCGGCAAGAGCTGGCGAGAGGTCCCGGTCGATGGCTTCGTCAGTCACGTCGCGCTCGATCAGGCGGGGCGCGGGCTCCTGTTGACGGTTCCGGAGCGCTGGTTTTCGTCCAGCGATCGCGGCGCGTCGTTCCAGCCGATTTCCCTCGGCACCGTCGCGCCGAGGGAGCTCTTGGGTGGCGGTCCGCAAGTGCAGGTGGTCGGCTGGCTCGGCTCGTTCACCTTCGACGGCACCGCGCTGGTTCCGGCGGCGTCGGCCGGGCGCGCGGCGGCCACCTGGACGTTGCCGCGGGGGCCGAGCGCACTGGACGTGCGCATGGGTCGTGCAGCGCTCGGCCGCGACTTCGTGGCGCTCCTGCCGGAGCCCGTCGCCGTTCCTGGCGCGAGGACGGCCGGGTTCCACTTGCTCCAGGGCAAGCTCGGTGGCGCGCTCCGCGCGCGGGAGGCGAAGGGCCTCGTCGATTGCGCGCGCTACCGCATCGCCGTTTGGGAGACGGAGGCTATCGTGCTCTGTGCGGGCAATGCGCTGGCCGGGACGTCCGTGGAGCTTTCGCTCTATCGGGGCACGCTCGAGGCCGCGGATTTCCAGCGGCAGTCGGCCTTCTTGCGCGGCGACTTCGATCTTTCGCACCTGGCTCTCGGGCCCGACGGCACCATCGCCCTCTCCGGCATTTGCCCACCGAAGGACAGCGATCCTGGCTGCATGCCGCGTGGAGTGCTGCTGCTCGGCCGCGGCCAAAAGGAGCTCGAGACCTTGCCACTGGCGATGGACGAGGCTCCGCTCGCGCTCGGCTTCAGCGTGGGCGGCCGCCTGCTGGGGACGGCGCTGCGCGAGAAGGACGCCCACGCTCTGGTGTTCAGCGCTGCGCTCGGCAGTGCTGGTTCGGAGAGTGCTGGTTCGGACGGTGCTGGTTCGGGCAGTAAGGCGAAACCGGTTCGCGTGGTCGACCTATCGGTGGAGCTGGAGCTCGCGGAGCAGGCCACGGGGGTCGAGCTCTTGGCTGGGGGTGGGCGGCTCGTGGGCGTGATCGTGCGCAATGGCGAGAGCGAGACCTCCGCCACGCTGGACGAAATGGCCGAAGTGCTCACCTTCGGCAGCGTGCCGGCGGATGCCGTCGCGGTCCACGGCGCGGGCCTGCACCTGGCTGCGGTGAGCTCGGCGCAGAACCTGCTCTACGAGTCGGCGGACGGCGGGGTCACCTGGGGCGAGACGGGGCTCCCGCGTCCGCTGTGCGCGGGGGGGCGCGACGACTGCGTGCCACTGCTCGTCTGCAGCGAGGTCGGCTGCCTGCTCGGCGACGAGCTCAGCCGCGTGGGCTGGGGGGGAGAAGCCCCCTCCGAGCGCAGCCTCGCCAGTGCGAAAGCGCGCGCGCCCGCCGAGCAGGCGAGCTCGATCGAGTACGTGTGCCAGCTCGACGGGCCAAGGCCCATCGAGCTGCCGAGCTTGTTCGAGGTTCCCGGCGCCTCCGAAGCGGCCCTCGGCGATGCGGATTTCTCCGTGATCGAGGTGGATCCCGCGAGTGGCGCCATGAACTTCGCCTGGGTGAAGCGGGGCGAGCGCCGCCTCGAGCGCGCTCCGGGCTTTGCTGCGGTGAGCGAGCCCGATCGCTACGCGCTCTCGATCATCCCTCAGATCGAAGGCGCCGCTGCGCTGCGCTACAAGATCCCGCAGCGGCAAACGGGCGATCGCATGCTCTCGGAGATCGAGGTGGCGTGGAACAATCGCATCGTCGGCCTGGTCGGCCACCAGCGCTTCCCCAGCTTGGTCGAAGGGCGGCCCGGTGATTTCCACCCCAGCGTCTCGGGCCCGGGTGATGCGTTCCCCGAGCTGCTCAGCGTGGCTGGGCGCGGTCTCTATCTGGCTCTGCACCGAGCGGGCTCCGGGGATCAGGCATTTTACTACTTCGAGGACACCAGCTTCGAGACCCTGCCGCCCGTGCGCCTGCCAGGGTCACTCGGTGGCATCGACGACGCCGAGTACGTACGGGTGGGCCTGACGCACGGGATTCTGGCTTTCGATGCCGATCGCTCGCGCATGTACTTCAAAGGGGCAGTGGGCCTCGATGGGGTGGCGCTCCTGCTCGGCGATACGCCGGCGTCCGTCGACCGCGCGCAGGGACTCCGCCTGGCGTACCGGGGGGAGCGCATGGGCCTGGTCTCGATGATGGCGGACCTGGACGGTCGCTACTGGGCCGCTCGCTTCGTGGAGATCGGGGGGCAGGGGGACCACGTGCTGGGCGAAATGGTGCGCGTGCCGCTCAAGGCCGACTTGGGCTTTCCCCCGCGCGCCTGCTCGGACGCCGAGCGCCGGGACACACCGCGCATCGTGGCACCGGGATTTCCTGGACCGAGCCCCGTCTTGCGGGTGCAGCGCGGCTCGAGCGACATCGGGCGCTTCACTCTGGGCGCCGCGGTGCTGCACGGCACGCCGGAAAAGCCGTGCCTCGCTGCCTGGTCGGGCGACGTGGATCCACACGTGGCGCAGGCGGCCGTTTCCGTGCTCCTGATCCCGAGCGACAAGGGCCTTTTTGGCTGGTTCTTCAGCCCCAGGGCTGAGCGGCAGCTCGAAGGCGTCGAGGCTTGGCCGATTGCGTGCGCGCCCGCAGGATGACGAGCAGCACCACGAGCGCGTGCCAGAAGCGCACGCCGCTCGTTTCGCTCGCGTACACGGGTCGCACCGGCCGTTCGATGACGACGAAGTCGGCCTGACCGAGGCGCACCAGGAGGTCGTTGGGGTAGCCGTAGCCGGGCCAGAGGTCCTGACCGAGCAGGAAGGTCGCGGCGCGTCGGCTCACCGCCGTGTAGCCGCACTGGCTGTCGTCGATGGACAGGCCGGAGGCCAGACGGGTGAACCAGGCGAGCCCGCGGCCGGCCAGACGGCGCGGCCAGGGCATGCGCTGGCGCTCCGGGTGGAGGAAGCGGTTGCCTTTGACGTAGTCGGCGCGAGCGCCGGAAATTGGCTCCACGAGCGATTCCAGGTCCGCCGGGTCCATTTGATTGTCCCCGGCCATGACGCAGATGACGTCGGCCCCCGCGCGCAAGGCAACCGCGGTGCCGCACGCGATGGCGCGGCCCACCCCCAAACGAACCGGCTCACGCAGGAGCTCGATGCGGGCGTTGCCCACAGCTAGCGCGCGCTCCGCCGTCGCGTCCGTGCTCTGGTCATCGACGACCACGACGTGGTCCACCCAGCTCGGCACGCCGCGGAGCGTCTGCTGAATCAGGCGTTCTTCGTTCCGGGCGGGGACCACCACCGCCACGCGCAGCGGTCCGTGCATGGGAGGTCGGACGCTAATCGCTTTTGGCCACGCGCGCGAGTATGAGGGGGCACCGATGAGCCAGGTAGGGCCCCAGCCGCAGGCAAAAAATGCCAAGAGGCAGCGCATCGTCTGGGGCGCTGGCCTGGCCCTCTCTCTGGTGGTCCTGGGCGTGGCCTGGTTCTCCTGGGTGCAGGCGTCCTACCCCAGCGATCACCAGCCCAACGGCGCCTACGTGCGCATCGCCGAAGCCGTGACGCGCGACCGGCCCGAGGAGTTCTTCGCTTACCTCGACGATGCGGCGCAGCACGCGTGCTTCACCATTCGCGACTATCGGAAGGCGGCACTCGGTCGCATCGAGGGGTCTTTCCCCGAAAAGGAGAAGCAGGACTACCGGCAGCGCTACGGCGCGCTCGCCGCCGCACCGGGCGGACCCGAAGTGTTCGCGCACTACGCGCGGCAGCGAGGCTGGCTGCGGCAGCTCGAGCGGGACCTATCGCGAGCGGCTGCGGTGGAGGTCCAGGGTGAGCGCGCCACGGTGATCACGGCGCGCGGCAGTCGCTACAGTTTTCGTCGGCGCAAGAACGGGATCTGGGGGCTCACCGCGTTCTCGGCCCAGCTCACCAGCGAAGCGGAGCGGGCGGCGCGCGACCTGGCGCTGATCGAGCGCGCGGCGCTGGATTACGACCGAGCGCGATAGCGTCTGGCTCGTCAGCGGCCGGCGCGGCGACGCACGCCAGCGTAGGTCTGCTCGTCCGTGGCTTCCATCTCGATGGTGCGCCCTTCCTGGCGCCAGCCGGGCTGCGCCCGTCCGAACTGATCGCGCCGACCGTCGAAGCCGACGCTCATGTCGGCCACGTTGGTGAAGCCCGCCTGCTCGAGCAGCGCCCCTGCGCGCGCCGAGCGGCCACCTGCCTTGCACGAAACGACTAGTGTTGCGCCTTTCTCCAGCACCGCGCTGACGACGTCCACGAACTCGGCGTTCGGCACCATGCCCCCGCCTTGACTGAGCGAGACGGGGACGTTGATGGCGCCCGGCACGTGGCCGTCGGCGAATTCCTCCGGCGTGCGCACGTCGATGAACGTGGCGCCCGCGCTCACCAATGTTTCGGCCTCATCCGTGGTGACGATTTTCACGCCGAGGACCTTAGCAGTAGCGGTAACCCTTGCCAGGGTGGGGCCCGTGAGGGGATGGTCGAGCATGGACCCGACGCCAGTGCCGCCCTCAGCACGCGCGGCCGGAGTGCGCTTCGTGCCGCTCGGTGGCTTGGGCGAGATCGGGATGAACTGCTTCGCCCTCGAGCAGAACGGCCAGGTGTTGGTGGTCGACTGCGGGGTCACCTTTCCCGAGGACGACGTCGGCGTCGACGTGGTGAGGCCGGACTTCTCGTGGCTCATTTCGCGCGCTGCGCGCATCGTCGGCATCTTCATCACCCACGGCCACGAGGATCACATCGGCGCCTTGCCCTACCTGCTCGAAGAGCTGAACCGCGACGTGCCCGTGTTTGCTCCCACGCATGCCTGTGCGCTGCTCGGACCGCGCCTCTCCGAGTTCGAGCTCTCGCGCGATTGCCTGCACGAGGTGAGCGTCGGACAGACCTATCCGATCGGACCTTTCTTCGTGGAGCCCATCGCCGTCGCCCACTCCATCATCGACGCGGCGGCACTCGCCATCACGACCAGCGCTGGCATCGTGCTGCACACCGGGGACTTCGACTTCGACGACTTTCAGCCGGCCGGCCACCGCACCGACGAAGCGCGCTTGCGCGCTCTGGGGGACGCCGGCGTGCGGCTCTTGCTCAGCGACAGCACCAACGTCGATCGAGAGATGCGCGAGGGTTCGGAAGAGGACGTAGCGCGGGCGCTCGAGCGCCGGGTGCAGGAAGCGGAGCAGCGCGTCGTGGTGGCGCTGTTTTCCAGCAACGTGCATCGCCTGGGCGTGCTGTTTTCGGCGGCGCGCCAGAGCGGGCGCAAGGTGTGCCTGCTCGGTCGTAGCTTGGTCAAGCAGGTGGAGGCTGCGCGCGCCATCGGCAAGCTTTCGCCCCCAAGCGACCTCTTGGTGTCGCCCGAACGGCTGCAAACCCTGCCCCGGCGCGAAGTCTTGGTTCTGGCGGGGGGCAGTCAGGCGGAGGCGCCGTCGTCCTTGCGCCGCCTGTCTCTGGGCACCCATCGCGACCTCGTGCTCGACCCTGGCGACGAGGTGGTGCTCTCCTCGCGCGTCATCCCCGGCAACGAGCGCCCCGTGATGCGCATGATCAACGATCTCTTGCGGCTGGGCGTGTCCGTGCGCTCGCGGCTGACGGACTCCGACCTGCACACGAGTGGCCATGCTGCGCGCAGCGAGCAGCGCCGCATGCTCGAGCTCGTCCGTCCCCAGGCGTTCGTGCCCGTGCACGGCACGCTGCACCATTTGGAGAAGCATCGAGGGCTCGCTGTGACGGCCGGCGTTGCCGACACGGCAGTGGTCGAAAATGGCACGCCCGTCTGGATCCCGGCCGAGGGACCTCTCGAAGCCGAGGCACGTGTGCCCTCGGGCGTGGTGCGGGTGGCGTTCGGCGGGCTCGAGCTCGATGGCGAGACGCGGCGCAAGCGCCTGGATTTGAGCCGATCGGGGGTGCTCACGGTGGCGGTGGCGGTGGACGAGCGCGGAAGGCTGCTCGGCACGCCGTCCGTGACCAGCTACGGCATCCCCGGCATCGACGATCACCCCGGCGCGCTCTCGCGCTTGGTCGACGAGGTCGAGCGCATCGTCGATGAACGACGCGGCCGCCCCGGTCCGCCGCTCACCGAGTCGGTCCGCCGTGCCGCGCGCCGCATCGTGCAAGAAGTGAGCGGCGTGCGCGCCGTGGTCGAAGTGAACGTGCTGCCGGTGAAGTAGGGGCAAGGGTGCGCCTTCCTGCCGTCGTCCATGGCCGCGTCCAGACGTTGCTCCTGCTTGGACCACCGGCTTTCGGCGTCGCCCTGGGGGGCGCGCTGGTCGGCCTCGTGCGGCTGCTCGCGGGTGAGCCAGAGCCCGACTCGCACGCGTTCGTCGTCACCCTGTCGATCGCGGGCGTGGCGGCGGCCGCGCTCGCCTTCTTCCTGATCGGTGCCGTCCGTGTTCGCCGCGGCGCCCATACCTACTTCCCGCGGCTTTGGCGGTCCGTCCCCTGGACCGCAGCCGGCGGACTCCTGTTTGGTCTTGTCGCCGCGGGGATTCGCGCGCTGTCCGGGTGAGGGCAGTTGCTCCGCAGCGGGCGCATCGTCCGAGGGCGTGCCTGCGCCTGGCATCGTCCGCGGGCGTGCCTGCGCCTGGCACTTGTACAATTGTACAAGTACTAGCGAGGCGGCGACGTTGGGGGCCAATCACCCCCGCGCCGGCCCTGAAACTAGTTAGTATGCTAACTAGTTTGGCGCCCTCCGACGGCGGACTCCCCCGCGCGACGGACCGAGGACTCCACGGCGTCGACACGAGCTGTGCGCCCTGCTCCGCGACGTGCGGGCTCGGGGTGCGCTGGCAGCGCTGCCGGAGTATTCAGGTGAGAGGCGCATGGCGAGACGGCGGGGCACGGGGCGCGGACGGATCGAGCACGACAGTCTCGGCAGTGTCACCGTTCCGGCGGATGCGCTGTGGGGGGCGCAGACGGAGCGGGCGCGGAAGAATTTTCAGCTGTCTGGCAGGACGATGCCGCGCGCGTTCTTGCGGGCGCTCGGGTTGATCAAGGCGGCGGCGGCGGACGCCAACGGCGAGCTGGGCCTCCTTCCGCGGAGCCTGGCCAAGGCGATTGCGGCGTCGGCCATGGAGGTCGCCGTCGGAAAGCACGATGCCCACTTCCCCGTCGACGTGTTTCAGACGGGCTCGGGCACGTCGACCAACATGAACGCCAACGAGGTGATCGCTCACCTGGCCAGCAAGAAGGCCGGCCAGAGCGTGCACCCGAACGACCACGTCAACTTCTGCCAGAGCTCGAACGACGTGATCCCGTCGGCCATCCTCGTCGCGGCGCACCTCGGCGTGGTGGAGGAGCTGCTGCCGGGGCTGGCGCACCTGCGCATCGTCGTCACGCGCAAAGCGCGCGCGCTCGACAAGGTGGTGAAAACCGGGCGCACGCACCTGATGGACGCAGTGCCGCTGACGTTTGGCCAGGAGCTGTCCGCTTGGGCAGCGCAAGTTGCCGACATCGAAGAGCGCCTCGCCGACGGTCAGAAGCGCCTGCGTCGCTTGCCGCTTGGCGGTACTGCCATCGGCACCGGCCTGAATGCCGATCCGCGCTTCGCCAAGACCGCGCTCTCGGCGCTGTCGAAGCGGACTGGTCAGAAGTTCGCCCTGTCGCCGAGCCGTTTTGCGGCGATCGCTTCGCCGGATGCTGCCGCCGAGCTCGCTGGCACGCTCGCCGGCCTCGCGGCGGTTCTGTACAAGATTGCGAATGACTTGCGCCTGATGAACTCAGGCCCACTTGCCGGCTTCGGCGAGATCGAGCTGCCCGCTCTGCAGCCGGGGTCGTCGATCATGCCGGGCAAGGTGAACCCCGTCATTCCCGAGGCGGTGGCGATGGCGGCGCTCGAGATCCTCGGCGCAGCCCAAGTGGTGCAGCTCGCCTGTGCGAGCGGGAATTTCCAGCTCAACGTCACGTTGCCGCTGGTCGCCGACCAGCTGCTCCGCAGCCTCGGCCTGGCGGCGCGGGCGGCCCGCTGTCTCGCAGACCAGGCCATCGCCGGCTTCACGGTGCGCGAGGCGCACATCAAGTGCCAGCTCGAGCGCAATCCCATTCTCGTCACCTCGCTCAATCCCATCATCGGCTACGAAGCGGGCGCACGCCTGGCCAAGCAGGCCTACGCCGAGGGGCGGTCCATCCTGGAGCTGGCACGCGAGCAGACGGAGCTCTCCGAGAGCGAGCTGCGGCGCCTCTTGGATCCAAGGCTGCTGACACGCGGGGGCGTGGTGGGAGTGGCGAAGGCGTCACGCGGGGGCGTGGTGGGAGCGGCGAAGGCGTCACGCGGGGGCGTGGTGGGAGCGGCGAACGCGCGGCGCGCGGGAGCGCAGGGTCGCGGCACGCCCACCGACCCGCCGCGGCGGGCTAACCGCCGCGCTCGACCGACCGGGCAGGGTCGGTGATCCATTCGCTGTACGAGCCGGCATAGAGGCGCGGCATCGGGAGGCCGGCATGCACGGCGCCGAGCAGGAGGTGGCACGCAGTCACGCCGCTTCCGCAATAGCAGATGGCCTCGCTCGTCAGGGGGCCGCCGAGGGCTCCCTCGAACAGCGCCCGGATGCGGTCCGGAGGCGCAAAATGCCCGTCTTGGAGCAGACTCAGGAACGGCAGCGAGCGCGCGCCCGGAATGTGGCCTGGGATGCGATCGATGGGCTCTTCGTCGCCGCGAAAGCGCGGAGTGGCCCGAGCATCGAGCAGAGCAGGCGCGGCGCCTTGCGAGGAAGAGAGCGAGGAAGAGAGCGAGGCGGAGAGCACCTCGTCCGCGAGGGCGACCAGCGCGGGCCGCTCGTGAGCGTGAAAGGCCGTAGGGACCACCGTGGCGCTGTCGGTTTCGACGTGCCCTCCGATTGCTTGCCAGGCAGCGAAGCCGCCATCGAGCACCTGGGCGCGATCGTGCCCCAGCCAAGCGAGGAGCCACCACAGCCGCGCCGCCAGCGCGCCGGAGGCGTCGTCGTAAGCGACGACCGTCGTTCCCGCGGAGATGCCCCAGCTGCCCAGCGTCTCGGCGAGCTCTTCGGGGTTGGGCAACGGATGGCGCCCCGTTTGGCCCGGCGTCACTGGGCCCGACAGATCGAGCTCCAGGTGCGCGTAGCGCGCGTGCGCGATGTGGCCCGCTTCGTAGGCGAGGAGTCCGGCGTCGGGGTTTTGCAGATCGAAGCGACAGTCCACGACGACCAGATTGGGCTCACCGAGCTTTTGCTCGAGGTCCTCGGCGCGGATGAGGGGGTCTGCCACGGGGCTATTTTTCCCGACACTGCCAGGTTTGTCACTGGTCCCCGGGGGGAAAGGCTCGAAGAATGTGCTCACCGAGGCCCCCCGGCCCCCACCTGACGCCGAACCCATGAACAATCCGCAGCTCCTCATCGATGCCATCGTCCAGCAAACGATGGTCTTCATCGCTCAGTTGGCGACCGCGGGCGGCATCCGGGCGCCTCTGGCCGGCGTGGCCAACCAGGTGTTCGTCGACCTCACCGAGGAGCTCGAGCGACAGGGCGTGACCAAGAAGGTGATCGCCGACATGTTCGGCATGGCGCTCCGCACCTATCACCGGAAGTCCCAGGAGCTGCGCCTCAGTCAGACGGAGGCAGGGCGCACGCTCTGGGAGGCAGTCTACGCCTTCTTGCGTGAGCGCGGGCGCGTGAGCGCAAGCGACGTGCACCAGCGTTTCCGCAGCGACGACAGCGAGGTGGTGACCGGCATCCTCAGCGATCTGGTCTCGTCCGGCCTGGTCTACCGAACCGGACGAGGCTCGCTCGCCCTCTACAAGATGGCCGACCCCGACGACTTCGACGCCTTGGACAAGAGCCGCAGCGAGGCGAATCGCTACCTGATCTGGGTGACCGTGTACCGCCAGGGGCCGCTCTCGGCGGCGCGCATCACCGAGCTGACGGGCCTCAAGCCGAACGCTTGCGAGGAAGCGCTGCGTGAGCTCGCGCTGTCCGGCAAAGTGAAGAGCGTGCAAGCGGAAGGTGGGACGTTCTTCGCCAGTGACGCGTTCGACGTGCCGCTCGGCACGATGCAGGGCTGGGAAGCGGCGGTGCTCGACCACTTTCAGGCCATGATTGGCGCCATTCTGCGCAAGCTCGCGCTGGGCCCCACGCCACCCGGTCAGCCGGAGCTGGTTGGTGGCTCGACCTGGTCGCTCGACGTCTGGGCCGGCCATCCGCTGGAGCAAACGGCCAAAGGCACGCTCTCTCGCGTTCGTGCAGAGCTCGAGGATTTGCGTCGGCGCATCGACGAGACCAGCGAGAAAGCGCCCACACCCGACGCGATTGAGCGCGTCGTCGTCTACGTCGGTCAGAACGTAAAATAAAGGAACCCACCATGAATCCCCGCCCGATAACGCCCGCCGCCTGCGCTCTCGTCCTGTTCGCCTGCCAAGGGACACCCACCACTTCGAGCTCGAGCAACTGGGTCGTCTGCGAAATGCCGGTCGACTGCAGCGGAGTCGAAGGCGCCGTGGACTGCGTGGACGGCTACTGCGTCGACGACGAGGGCGTTCGGGTCGAAGTGGAAGGGTCGGGCGGCGGCGCGTCGAGCGGCGGCAGCTCCACGGGCGGCTCCGGTGGCAGCACCACTGGCGGAAGCACGAGCGAGAGCGGTGGTGCAGGCGGGAGCGGCGGCAGCACTGCGACCGGGGGCGCGAACCTGGGCGGCGCAGCGGATGGCGGAACGAGCGCCGACGGCGGTAGCAGTGCCGATGGTGGCAGCAGTGCCGACGGCGGAACGAGCAGCGGCACCGGTGGCTCGGATGGGGGCCGGGCGTGCGGGGAAAGCCTCACCTGCGCCGAGGGCGAGATCTGCGTCTTGGCCAACACCGTCAACGGTCCCATGGAAACCGTGGACTACTTCTGCGTGGAGGATCCGTGCGCCCCGCAGGCGCTCGACTGCGAGTGCGCCATGCCGGTGTGCGACATCGGGGACACCCGAAACCGCTTGTGTACGGTGTCCGGGACCGCGCAGGCAGACATCCTGTGCCAGGATCAGTCACAATAGGCGCGCGGGAGAAGGGCATGAACAAAGAGCTTCACGGGAAGAGCGGTCTGAGCGCGCGCATCTTGGTCTTCGGCTGCGGCCTAGTGGCGGCCAGCGCCTGTGGGGGCACCACGCCCGGCGATGGCGCTGCTTCGGGCGGCGCGGCGACGGATGCGCCGAGCGCTACCGGCGGTCTTGCTGCGACGGGCGGTGCCTCGGGCGACACGGGCGGGTCGAGCACGGGCGGCGGCTCCACCGGCGGCAACGCGACGGGCGGAAGCTCGAGCGGCGGTGTTGGTTCGGAGAGTGGTGGCGCGAGCAGCGGTGGCGCTGGGGGCAGCGCTGGTTCGGGCGGCACCGGTGACGGCGGTTCGCTGGGGACCGGAGGCGTGCCCGCGATTTGCGGTTGCGACGCCGCGACGGTGCTCGTGTGCGGGGTCGACGGGCAAACGTACGACGCGGGCTGCGGCGACATCTGCGTGCCGGTGGAGATCGCGTGCCAGGGTGAGTGCCCCTGCGAGGAAGGCTGCGGCTGTGAGCTCGACGTCGGCAGCAGCTGCGGCGAAGACGGCGAGCAGACCTGGACCTGTTTCGGCAGCGAATGGAACGGGCCTGCGATCCTCGAGGCCGGCTGCACGGACACGGGGATGTCGGCTATCCGCTATTGCTGCCCTGCCTCGATGACGCCGGACGACTTCTGCGCGCCGTGAATGGCCCCGCCGTGAATTGCCCCGCGGTGAATGGCTAGGCGCAGAGGTCGCACCGTGTGCGTCCGTTTCGCCTAGGCGGGCGCGCGATTTTGTGTCTGATCGAAACCTTTCGATGACGACGGAGGGCAGCGCTTCACCGGGGCGATCGTGCTAAACGGAAGCACGTTTTCTTTCGCTGAAAGGGCCGCCCGTTGCGTTCTTCCGTCCTCGCTTTGGTGTCGTGTGTTGGTCTCGTTGGTTGTTCTGGCGGGACCGGTGATTTGGGGGGAACAGGCGGCGTCGCCGTCGGATCGGGCGGAGCTGCCATCGGCAGCGGGGGCGGCGGGGGCGGCGTGGGGAGTGGGGGCGCACCACCGAATGCGAGCGGCGGCGCGCCCAGCAGCGGCGGCGCGTCCAGCAGTGGCGGCGCGTCCAGCAGTGGCGGTACCGGCAGCGGCGGCGTGCCCAGCGGGCCGCCTTTCCTTCCAGCGGCAGCGACCGCGGCGGACGCGACGGCGGCCTACCAAGCGTGGAAGGACATCCACCTCGAGGATTGCGGCAATGGCGTGCACCGCGTGCGCTGGGAGAACGAGCGCCTCGACGCCACCGTTTCCGAGGGCATCGGCTACGGCATGCTCTTGGCTGTCGCGCACGGCGAGCAGACCGTCTTCGACGGCCTGCTCGCCTACGGCAAGCTGATGCGCGCGCCGTTCAACAATGGGCCCAGCACGGATCCGGACAACGGCCTCATGAACTGGCTGCGCTACGGCTGCGACGCGCATCGAGACACGCTCTACAGCGACTACCCCGATTTCGCGGCCTCCGATGCCGATCTCGACGTGGCCATGGCGCTGCTCCAGGCCGACTGCAAGTGGCCGGGCGGCAACTACGCGAGCGAGGCCACCACCGTCATCAATGCCATCAAGAACGACATGTTCATGCAGGATAACGGCCTCGAGGTCCTGCAGCCGGGCGATTCGTCCTGGTTCGATCAGCTGGGTGCCGGCTGCGTGAACTATTCGTACTTCGCGCCCGCGTACTATCGCGAGTTCGGCAAGCACGTGCCCGCCGATCAGGCGTTCTGGGACAAGGCAGCCGAGGATAGCTACGACCTCTTGGCCGTGGCTTCGAACGAGACCACGGGGCTGGTGCGCAACTGGGGCTCGGCCGACGGCAATGGCGCCACGCCCGATTGCCACAACGCTTACAACCGAGCGGGCTCCTACGGCGACGACGCCGCGCGCACGCCCTGGCGCATCGCCACCGACTACCAGTGGAACGACAACCAGGATGCCAAGGCCTGGAACGACAAGGTGACCACCTGGGTCAAGACCATCGGCATCACTCAAGTGGTGCAGTGGTACAACCTCGACGGTACGCCCGACACGGAAGCCAACACCTGGGACGATCACACCGTGGTCAACATCGGTCCCTTCGCCGTGGGCGCGCAGAGCTTCGACTACGAGACGGCGAACGAGTTCGCGGCCGAAGTCGTGGCCATTCCTACTGCCGCCGGCAACCACGACGCCGAGTATTTCCCGCGCATGCTCAAGGCGCTGGCCCTGCTCAATTTGACCGGTCAGTTCACCATCTGCGGCGGCAACTGAGGTCGGCCAGCTTTCGGCCCGGCAAAGGTGCGCCAGGGCGCCCCACTTGCCGCGCCAGGGCGCCCCACTTGCCGCGCCAGGGCGCCCCACGTCCTCCCGCGCCAGGGCGCCCCACGTCCTCCCGCGCCAGGGCGCCCCACGTCCTCCCGCGCCAGGGCGCCGCACTTGCCGCGCCAGGGCGCCCCACGTCCTCCCGAGCCGGTCGAAACTAGTTAGTATACTAACTACTTTCGGAGTGATTCTGCGGCGCGTACGGCGAACGAGCGAGGCGCTCTGCGGCGCGTACGGCGAACGAGCGAGGCGCTCTGCGGCGCGTACGGCGAACGAGCGAGGCGCTCTGCGGCGCACACGGCGAACGAGCCAGGCGCTCTGTGGCGCGTACGGCGAACGAGCCAGGCGCGAGCCTACTGAAAAATGCGTGGCTGGCCGGTCGACTCGATGACGCTCATCCACAGGTCTTCGTGCAGCTCCACCTGCTTTCGGCCGCGGGTGGCGAGCGCCATCGGGACGTGAACGAAGCGGCCGTGCCAGCGGCCGATCAGCATTTCGGTGTTGCCCGCCATTGCGGCGTGGACGGCATTGCGCGCCATGTTCCAGCAGTAGACGCTGTCCGACGGGGAGGCGGGCACGCTGCGGATGGTGTAGCTCGGGTCGATGTACTTCAACGTGATGTCGCGACCCATGCGCTTGAAGTGGGCCACCGTGTGATCGCGCAGAAAAACGCCGACGTCGCCGAGCTTGGCATTGCCGCTCTTGTCACGGCCGGTCTTGTCGCTCGCGGGCGCTCCCAGCTGGTCCTGTGCGGCGCCTTCCGCCACCACCATCACCGCGTAGCCCTGCCGGTCGAGCACCCGCCCGACGAACGAAAGAACGCCTTTCTCGCCCTCCAACACCAGCGGCGCCTCCGGCACCAGCACCAGGTCGACGCCGGCCGAGGCCAAGACGGCATTGCACGCGACGAAGCCGGAATGGCGTCCCATCAGCTTGACCAAGCCGATGCCATCGCGGGCGCCTTTGGCCTCCGCGCGTGCGGCGCGAATCACGTCGACCGCTGCCGAGTACGCGCTCTCGAAGCCGAAGCTGCGATCGATGAAATGAATGTCGTTATCGATGGTCTTGGGGACCCCGACCACGCCAATCGGTAGGCCGCGCCGGTGGAGCTCGGCCACGAGCTGCTGCGCGCCGCGAATGGTGCCGTCCCCTCCGATCACGAACAGCATGTTGATGCCGCGCGCTTCCAGCGTATCGACCATCGCTTCCGCGTCCTGATCGCCGCGCGACGAGCCGAGCATGGTGCCGCCCTGCTCGTGAATGTAGAGCACGTTCTGGGGATTGAGCTCGAGCGGCTGCTCGCCCTTGCTGATCAACCCTTCGTAGCCGTAGCGAAAGCCCAGGATGCGGCGCACGCCGTAGCCGAACCAAAGCTCGAAGACGAGGCCCCGGATCACGTTGTTCAGGCCGGGACACAGCCCGCCGCAGGTGACGATGCCAGCGCGCACCTTGCTGGGATCGAAGAAGATGCGATTGCGCGGTCCGGCTAGCTCGAAGGCGGGAAGGGCTGCGAGAGCCTCCGGATCGCGCGGCAGCTGCGACAGCTGGTCGTTGACCAGGACCTGGTCGGCGGCGCCGACGTAGACCATGGCGCTGTCACCGAGGTGCGAGGCGACCGGGGAAGGAAACGTGCAGCGGCCGAGGTCGCGAATCGTGACGTCGCTCCGCGTCACCCCACCGCCAGGGCCACCGGGAACCGCGACACGGAGCTCGGCGTCGGTCATCTCTGGCTAGCCTGACCGCTCGCATGTTTCCGGACGCTTTCGCGGGGCCTGACCGCTGGGTGGTGTCCTAATTTGGAAACTCTCGGCAACTTCGCCTCCGATTGTCCGACACCCGGTGCGCAACGGACCGGTGCCCCGTCCGAGGGTGGCGGGGTGAGCGGGGGGCCCTCTGAGCCGCGCTGTGGCACGTCTGGGCCAGTGTGCTCGGCCGCCGAGGTTACGGAATCCCCTAACGAAGCGACCACCATAGGCGCTGAAAAGTGGGATGATGTAGGACAAAAGGCGACACTGCCTCTTGTGTCTGAATCGCAGGTCTTTTGGTACGGCGACAACCTCACGGTGATGCGCGAGCACGTCGCCGACAACAGCGTGGACCTGATCTACCTGGACCCGCCTTTCAATTCGCAACGCATCTACAACAGGTTCTTTGGTGAGCTAGACGGAACCGAATCCGATGCTCAACGAAGAGCATTCGACGACTATTGGCAGTGGGGTCCCGAGGCAGCGGAAGCGTTCAGGGAGGTGGTTCATCCAAGGGAGCGCCGATCCATCGTCCCGGCCACCCTCTCGCAGACCCTGGAGATGTTCCGGGCGATCCACCCGGACAGCAACCTGCTTGCCTACCTGAGCATGATGGCTGTGCGCCTGATCGAGATGCGCAGGGTTCTGAAGAACGGGGGCGCCCTATACCTGCACTGCGACCCGACGGCTGGTCACTATCTCAAACTTCTACTGGATTCCCTCTTCGGTGCGAAGTGCTTCCAGAATGAAGTGATCTGGAAAAGAACCACCGCCCACAGTGGCACGGGACGCTTTGGCCCGATCCACGACACGATCTTCTACTACACGAAGGGGGAAGCATCGACATGGAATCAGCAGCGCCTGGGCTACACACAGGAGTACCTCGACAAGTACTACAAGTTCGATGACGGAGATGGGCGCCTGTACTGGCGCGACAATCTAACCGCGTCTGGCGTGAGGCGCGGCGACTCCGGCGCACCCTGGCGCGGGGTAGACCCGACCGCGATCGGAAGGCACTGGGCCATCCCGAAGGCCGCGCGACGGGCAGTGGGCAATAGATCCACCCTGGAAGCGCTCGACGAACTCGACAAGTTGGGAAGAATCTATTGGCCGCCCGCCGGTCGCGTGCCGCAGTACAAGAGCTATCGAGAAGATCTGCAGGGCAAGGTCGTGTCCGACATCTGGGACGACATCGATCGCATCAACTCCGTTGGCCTGGAGCGCACCGGCTACCCGACCCAGAAGCCGGTTGCTCTATTGGATCGAATCATCCGCACCTCGTCGAACGAGGGGGATGTGGTGCTCGATCCGTTCTGCGGATGCGGCACTGCTGTCGTTGCTGCGCAGAGGGCGGGGAGGAATTGGATCGGCGTCGACATTACGCATGTCGCCGTGAGTGTATTGAGGCGCCGACTCGACACGGAGTTCCCTGGGTTACCCTATCGCGTTCGCGGAGAACCGGAGGACGTAGCCAGCGCTCGTCGCCTTGCTGCTGAACGGTGGGACGAGTTTCAAGCATGGATCGTTGACAAGGTGTCCGGTCTCCCTCTGTCACCAACCGAAGAGAAAAAGGTTGCAAAGAAGGGCAAGGACGGAGGTATCGATGGTCTACTGCTGTTCCGTGATGACCCGAAGGCCCCTCGGAGTCACCGGATGATCCTGTCCGTGAAGGGCGGCGAACAGCTCAACCCAGGCATGATCGATGCATTGTTCGGCGTTGTCTCTCGCGAGAATGCTACGGCCGGAGCGCTTCTGACGGCATACCCACCCACAGCCGGCATGAGGAAGACGGCACTGGCGTATGGCGACTATGCCTCCGAGTCATTCGACCCAGGCAAGAGGTACCCAAAGATCCAGATCGTCAGCGTTGAGGACCTATTCGATCCAAAGTGGCGAGGTCTACTGTTCCCGGGACCCAATACCAGCCACCGGAGCGAGCCACCTGCAATGACCAAGGGTCCGGCGGTCGCCAAGGCAGAGGAAGACCTGGCGACATTTGTCCTCAAGGCCTCCGAGCCCAAGAAGCCGAAGGCCAAGCAGCAGAAGCTCGGCCTGCCTGCGCCCAAGGCCCGCAAGGGCTAGAGACTCGCCCCCAGTGCCACGCCGCGCAGCCACTCTGACAGGCTCTTGCCCGCGGCGTCTGCCGTCCGGCGCAGTAGGTTCAACTCTTCCCGGGTGAGCCGAATCTCCAGGCGCTCACTGAGCGCTTCGCCCTCTGGCTTCCTTGGTCGTCCGACTTTCCTAGTCGCCACGGCGTTGCCTCTCCCGAAACTCGGCCACCGCGGCCGCCTGGACGGCCCTCTGCGGCGAGTCGACCGGCGGAGCATGAAGGACAGCCACGTAGCGCCGGCCCCCACTATCGCCCTCGTGGGCCCACGCGTAGGCCTTGCCCGCCTTGTGCGCCGGAAGGTCGAACACCTCGACTACCCCATCCCAGACCGTCTGGCCCTGGAAGGTCTCATGCACGGAAACCGACTCAACGTGAATCGAATCGGCTCCGTGGAGCTTCAGGATGGCCTTCTGAAGCTCTGCGAGCTCGGCCGCGTCGGTCATGCCGCGGCCCTCTCTAGCAGCTCCTCCACCGACCAGACATGGTCCGTCACGCCGGCAGCCATCGCGGGGGTGACGCGGAGTGACCTGTGCACGCGGCACAGATTGTAGTGCGCGAAGTGCAGGGCCATTGCGGCCTTGTGGTTCTCCAGCTTCTTGCTGAAGGCGTTCGTGAGGCGCGTCATTCGGCGATTGCTCATGCGGATGGTGAGGTTCTGGCGCTCGACGTAGGACGTGGAGGCGCCCTCCAGGTCAGGGGTGCCGATGACCGACACCTTTTCGATCTCGGTGACCTTGGGAGGGGAGTACCGGCCGCTACCTGCAGGCTCGGCCTCGTAGCTTTTGACTACCTGGGCGTAGTCGACGTTGGACTCGAACGCCTGGTCGATGGCGGCAGCGTACAGCTGAAAGGCGTCGCTATTGATCTGAACGCGGTTGCGGAGACGCTTCGCCAGGTCGTTGACGAATTCGCGCGTCGTCTCGCGGTCGCGCTTGCCCGTCTTGAACGACGGGATCAGCTTGGTCTCGGGATCGATGGCAACGAAGGTCCAGGTGTCACCCACTTCGCTCACGTTGTCCGCCGACGTGACGTGACGCTGCTTCTTGGCCACGTAGCCCCAGATCTCGTCGACCTCGATTTCGTGGCAGTCGAGATCGAACATCTGGGCGTCCATGAGGCGCTCGCAGGCCTGACCCACCTGGACCATCAGGCGGATGATGGTGTCGCGGTGCACCCCCGTCATGCGCTCGACGGAGCGAACCGAGCAGCCCTCGACCAGGGCTCGGATGACAGCGGCCTTCTTGGTGGGGGCGAGAACGTTAGCCATGGGATTAATGTACGGACAATTAATCCGGGGTGCAAGAGAATTCGTACGGACAGAAAGAAGACAAACGAATTCCGCCGCTTACGGAAATCGCTAGCGATTCCATATGGAAAGCGCTACGCATGTGCGGAGAGTAGCGGGATCGAACCGCCATGCGTGTCAGCGCATGCCAGGGGTGTAAAGGCCCATTGGTCGCCAGTTTCGGGTACTCTCCAATGTGCGCTCGGCGGGACTCGAACCCGCAATCCTGCCAGGGAGGACGGTTTAAAGCCGCCTGCGTTTGCCAGTTTCGCCACGAGCGCATGAAGTTGAACGCCCCGTCCTGATCGGCGGGGCGTTCGCTTTACTCATACCGGTCCCTCGCGAAGTGCCAGCGCTCGCCACCGGCGCAGGCGGTGGTCAGGGTCGCTCAGAGGGCCTTGGGGATGTAGTTAGGTCATAGCTACTTTGCCTTCACACCGGTGGACGATAGTCGCCACCTCAAGAGTTTTGGGGCCGAGAGCTGATGGTCGCCGGCCTCCGATGCCACCCGTTCGCCAAACGCCGTGAGCGTGTACTTGCCGCGTTCGCCTTCGACCCGCTCCACGTGACCGCTGGCCTTCAGGTGGCTCAGATATGCGGCCACTCCCTTGATCTGCGCTTCCTCATCCTTGCCAAAGAGCGCCAGCGCTAGCGGTCGGTACCCAGAGGGTCCCTGCATGCGCATGATCTTCAGCAACTCCAGCTGCCTCGGCTGGACGCCGGAGGACATGGGCAGCGCCACGACCGGCGACAACGGGGCAGCCGCGATTAGCGCCGCGACTTCGCGAATCTGCCCATCGATTGCTTCCCGCTGCCTCTCCAGCTCGGCGATCTGTTGGTCCAGATCCCGCCGAATTAGGCTTAGGTCGGCTAGTTTATTGATTTCGCGGCTCATCGCTGGAGATCACAGTGGCACGGGTTGCCAACTCGGATCAAACAAAAACTGGAGTCACTGGCATCACTGAACATCTGTAGCGCGATCCTGTTGTTCAGCAGCCAGTGACGCGTAGCACTCCATCGGCCGCGGAAACTGCCCCTCCAGCACGTCATTCATCGTCACCCCTGCCACCCTCGCCGTCTCCAGTGCCAGGGCAGCCGTCACGGCGCCGCGGCTGGAGAGGACATGGTCCAGCGACGTCCGTCGGACGCCGAGCATTCTGGCCACCCTGACCAAGGTCCCGTGGTGCCGGTGCAGAGCCCAGATCGCGCGCCGCACGTTGTCCTGCTGTTCGGGGCTCAGTAGGCCGGGCCGGTGCTTCGGTGCCTTGGTCGGCGTTCGCTTCCAATGGATCCGGCGGGGGCTTTGCATGGCCACCCTCTATCGCCCGCGGCGCCGGAACGAATGCGCGGATTCAAATTAGGACACCACCGACCGCTGGTACACTCGCGCCGGTGAAGGCGATTCCGTCCGTTTTGGGGCTCGTCGGCCTGCTGTGTGGCAGCGCCTGCCAGCGCAGCGCTCCGGAACCCCCGGCGAAGCCGGTGGCCACGGCAGCGCTCCCGGCTCCCCCGCTCGCGCCCGCGGGTGCAGCCACGGCAGCGAGCTCGACCACGGCGGCGCCCGACCGAGAGATCGCACCGCTTTCAGGACCGTTTCGCCATGCGTCGCCGCCACGTCTGGTGGCGGTCGGCGATTTGCACGGCGATTTCGCGGCGACGCAGGCAGTCCTGCGGTTGGCCGGGGCGCTCGGCCCGGACGGACATTGGGCCGGCGGCGATCTGGTCCTGGTGCAGACCGGTGACCAGCTCGACCGCGGGGGCGGCGAAAAGGAGATCCTCGACCTGTTCGAGTCGCTCGCACGCGAGGCCGACGCTGCTGGCGGCAAGGTGATCGCCCTGAACGGCAATCACGAGACGATGAACGCGCTCGGCGATTTTCGCTACGTCACCGCCGACGCCGTGCACGACTTCGACGGCCTAGAGCCCGACTCGCCGCAGGCCGGCAGCGTGGAAGGTGCGCATCACGAGCGCGCCGCCGCGTTCCTGCCCGGTGGCTCCATGGCGTTGCGCCTGGCCGAGCGCCCGGTCGTGGTGCAGGTCGGGCCCACGGTGTTCGTGCACGGCGGCCTCGAGCCCGAGCACGTGGCCTACGGCCTGGATCGCCTGAACACCGAGGTCCAGGCCTTCCTGCGCGGCAAGGGGCCCGCTCCCGGACCCGTGCTCGACGACGACGGGCCGCTCTGGACCCGGCGCTACGGTAGCGGCCCCCTCGACCACCAGACGTGCAGCGACCTCGAGGACACCTTGCGGGTCGTGGGCGCCAAGCGCCTGGTGATCGGCCACACCATCCAAGAAGGCGGCATCACCTCGGCCTGCGGCGATCGGGTGTACCGCATCGACGTCGGCATGTCGGCGCACTACGGCGGCAACTTGCTGCAGGCGCTCGAGATCCGCGGCGACCAGGTGAAGATCCTGTCAGCGAGCAAGAAGTAGCGAGCTGTCGCTCGGCGCGCCAAGGGGCGACGCGCTCCGTGCGGCTTTGGCAGGGTGCTGAAAAAGCACCCTGCCAAACAAGAGAGGCCGTGCCCGCGCGGATCCATGCGCCCGGAGCGGCGCGAAAACCCTCACTTTCGTGGGGTTCTTCGCGCCGCACGCGCTCGGCCTGCTCCACGCGGAGAAGCACGCAGGGTGCTGAAAAGACTTTTTCAGCACCCTGTCAGTCAGCGGGCGGGCAGTCCATGCCGCAGGCGTAGACGCCGTCGCCACATTCGGTGGGCGTGCAGCCCTCCATCACGCAGTCGGTGTCGGCTCCGTCGGCCTCGCCCTCGCAGGTGAGCAAGGAGGTGGCGTTGCCCGCCATCTCCAAGGTGCAGCTTCCGCTGCAGGTCACTGTACATTCAGCGGTGCCCGGACAGCGGACGACGGCTTCGTCGTCCACTTCCACGTTGCACGAGGTCGTGCCGGGACAGGTGACGAGGCAGTTGGTCCCGCAGTCCAGGCCACAGCCCGCATTGCCATCGCACTGGAACTCGATGTCGTCCCCCGAGATCGAGCAATTCGAGCCGCCGGTGCAGCTGCACGACGTCGCCCGTTCGGTCCCCGGCTCGCAGCTGCACGAACCCTCCGGCTCGCACTCTTCGACGTTGGCCCCGCCCCCGCATCCAGCAGCGAGCCAACAACACGCGAGCCAGCAACGTCCCGCCAGCACCCAAGCGATTTTTCTCATGGATCCGCCTCCCGCTGTCGACGGTACCACCCGACCGCGGAGGCCGAAACGGGCGGAGTAGCGCAAGTAGGCGGCAGCAGCCGCCCCTTGAGCGATCCCCGAGCGCATCACGGCCGGCTCAGGCGGGCGGCGCTGGCCTGCTGGCTTACGCGCTTGGCGGCGCGGTGCTGCGGAAGAGCTCGACGCTCAGGACCTCCTGAGCTTGGTTGGGGCAGTCGCGCGGATCGCGCGGAACGTTCGCAATTTTCTTGATCACGTCCTGGCCCACGACCACGTGGCCGAACACCGAGTGCCGGCGATCCAGGTGCGGCGTCGGGCCTTCGGTGATGAAAAACTGCGAGCCGTTGGTGCCTGGGCCGGCGTTCGCCATGCTGAGGACGCCAGGCTTGTCGTGCTTGAGCTCGGGGTGGAACTCGTCGGCGAAACGATAACCCGGACCGCCCGTGCCCCACTGGCGCTTGGCCGACTCGTGGCGGCTGGCCGGATCGCCCACCTGCACCATGAAGCCGGGGATGACGCGGTGGAACTTCACTCCGGGGTACATCGGCGTTCCGGGCTGCTTCTTGCCGGTGACGGGATCGGTCCACTCGATGGCGCCAGTGGCGAGGCCGACGAAGTTCTTCACCGTCTCGGGCGCGCGCGTTTCCTCGAGCAGGATGACGACGTTGCCTTGCGTGGTCTGAAGCCGCGCGTAGAGCTGGCCCTCGCCAGCGACCTGAATGTCGGGAAACTGCATGGTGCTTACTCCTTGATTGGTTGGCTCGTGCCGCGTCGAGATAGGCAGGGCTGCGTGATGAGCAGACTGCGCGCTCAGGCGCGCAGCGTGTGACCTTTCAGCTCCGCGTCGCAGGTGACGCAAGCTTCGGGCACCGTGTCCTTGTGATAGACCTGGCCGCAGCGCGGGCACAGGCGGGCGTCTTCTTCGAGCTGGATGGAGTTGCCCGAGTTCGCGCACTGGCTGCCAGCCACCTGGTCGCCCTTCACCGGCTGATCCAGGCCGCCCGCTTCACTCGGCCGCGGCAGCTTTTCGGCCACCGCCCGCTCGACGTCGAGCACGCTCGGCATGCGCTCTGCGGTTTCCTTGAGCGCCCAGGCGGCCGCCTTGGGGTTGGCGCCCAGCGAAAAGCGAATCGTCGTGCCTGCGCTGCGCGCGACCATGTTGCCGCCCTCCACGCGCAAGCTCTTCATCGCGTACCAGGGCACACGCACCACTTCGCTCCCATCTTCGACCGCGATACCGGCGTCGCCCACCGCCACCGCCGTCTCCGCCGGCTGCCCGAACCAGAGCGAGATGCCGAGCCCGAGTCCGCCGACGGCCACCAGGTACGACGCGTACGAGAGCGGCGGATCGAGGATCAACAGCGCGAACACGCCCGCACCGAGCACCAAGGAGCCGACCAAACCGACTGCCGCAACCACTGGTGCGATGTAGGTCGCCGAGGTAGCGAACCGGTGCTCGCGACGCCGCGCATGCTGTGCGCTGGAACCTTGCTTGCGGCGGGCCTTTTGTGCCTTGGGAGCCATCGGGCCCGGAGGTTAGTGGTTCCGGCGGAGGATCCAAGGGAAGGCGTTCGAAGCGAAAATCGCTCGCAATGGTAGGCTGCCTGGGCTCAATCATGCCCCGGTTGCCGCTTGCGCTCGTCGTCTTGCCGCTCTTGACGCTGCTCTCGCTGGCATTTTCCATGGCCCTGGGCCCGGAAGGCGAGCGCATGGTCTACGCGCGCGTCTGGGGTGGCCCAGTAGCCCACGACTTGTCGCTGCGCATTCAGGTCATCGAGGAAGAAGGCGGACTCGCGCGCGGGCTCGAGGGTGTGGTGGTCTCGGTCGAGGCACGGTCCGGGCGGCGCACGAGCGTGCGCACCGCACGCACGCTCGCGGATGGCTTCGTCGACGTAGCCTTGCCGATCGAGGACCCCGCCGCGCGCATCGAGCTCGAGCTCCGCATGGCGGACGCGGCGGCATTGCCGCTGGCAGGGGGCCCCATCGCTGCCGATCGGAAGACGTGGCAAGAGGCGGCAACGCGCAGCCGTGGCATCGTCGATTCGATCGCGGGTCTCCCGCTGTCGCTCCGTTTCGAGCCGCCCGTGTGGTCGGCACCGTTTGGCGGTGAGGTCGTGCTCGAGCGCGGCGCCGACGGACCCGAGTCGATCGAAGGCCACGTGGAAGCCCTTGGGGCGAAGCTCTCGTCCCCGGCCGAGTTTCGGCTCGAGCCGGGCAAGGCCCAGCGCCTCAGGGTGCTGCCGAGCGAGCACACGGGGCACCTCACGCTCTGGCTGCGCACACCTCGCGGGCCGGTGAGCCGCAGTGTGACCCTTCCCATCCGCCCCGGCAGCTTGGCTGCCCACGTCGATGGAGACCACATCGTCGTCGAATCGCCCGTGCCGAGGAGTCGCATTTATTATTCAGTCGTGAGCCCAGCCGGGCGCCTTTCGGGTGGCATGGTGGTTTTGGGGCCGCGCGCCGACGGGACCGCCGCGGGGCGCCTTGCGCGCGGGGACCTGCCGCCGGGATCCAACCGGTACCTGGTGCTCTCCAGCAGCGCCGACGGTCGAGCGCCCGCCCGGGTAGGGCTGCCTCTCGATGGCCAGCACGACACCTTCGACACGCAAGACTTGCTGCTGCTCGACGGCCGTCACGGCGCTTCCAGGGTCGCCGGTGCCAGGCATGCGCGCCTGCGCCTTCTGCTCTTCGCCTACGCGGGGCTCGGCGGCAGCCTGTGCTTGGCCCTCTTTGTTTGGCACATCAGACGCGCTAACGAGCGCTTGCGCGTGGAGCTCGCCGAAGTGGGCGCTCCCGCCAAGGCCCGGGATCAATCGCCGTTTGGCCTGGTGAGCGCGCTCTTCTGTCTCCTGTTTGCCTTTGGCCTTGCTCTGACCTGGATCCTGGTGCGATGAGCCCGAACGCTCCCCCCGAAAGGCGTCAGTCCTTGCGCCCGCGCGAGGCCTGGTTTCTCGCCGTGACCGCCGCCGTGGTGATCGGCATGTTCGCCTTCGTCGTCTTGCCGTTCGTCGACCCCAAGCCGCCCCGTTTGGCCTTGGAAGAGATCGCGCAGCGTCCCTTGCCGGTGCTCGGCGGAGAGCCGGGATCCGAGCTTCGGCTCGCCGACCTTCGCGGCAAGGTGGTGCTGATCGATTTCTGGGCCAGCTGGTGCAGGCCCTGCATCGCCCAGTCCACCCTCGTCTCCCGCCTGGCAGATGAAGTCGGCGACAGCGCGCGCATCGTTGGCATCGCCACCAGCGACGAGCGGGACGCAGCCGAGCATTTCGTGCGCAGCCACAAGCCCCACTATCTCGCCGTCTTCGACACCGACTCGCACGTGAGCCGCCTGCTCGACGTGCGCACCCTGCCGACCTTGGCGGTCCTGGACGAGCAGGGGAACCTCGTGGCACTGGAGCGCGGCCCGCTCACCGGGCCCGAGCTGCGGAACATGCTCGAGCGTGGGAGACAGCATTGACCGAGGCAGCAGAGCACAGCGACGTCGTCACGGCGCTGGTCTTAGGCTTGATCCAGGGCGTGACCGAGTTCCTGCCCGTGTCGAGCGACGGCCACCTGGCGCTGGCGACGCTTCTCTTCGGCTTCGACGAAGGGGGGCTGACGCTCACCGTGCTCCTGCACGCCGGCACGCTCCTAGCGACCGCGCTGGTGCTGCGGGAGCGCGTCGTGCCCACCCTGGTCGCCGGCGTCTCGGGTGTCCTGCGCCCGCGTCGCTTCTTCACGGACAGCGCCGGGCGTGACGCGCTCTTCGTGCTCCTGGCGACCATCCCGACCGGGATCATCGGCCTCCTCTTGCGCGACGCCGTGGCCGTGTGGACACAGTCGCCGCTCGTCGTCGGCGTTGGCTTCTTGCTCACGGGCTGTGTGCTCGCCAGCACCGCTTGGGCGCCGTCCTCGACGTCCGATCATCCGAGCATCCCCGGGGCGCTCTTGGTTGGCCTGGTGCAGGGCCTGGCCGTCGCGCCGGGTGTGTCGCGCAGCGGCCTCACCATCGCCTCGCTCTTATTTTTGGGTGTGCAGCGCTCGCGCGCCTTCGAGCTCAGCATGCTGATGAGCCTGCCGGTCATCCTCGCGGCGATCCTACTCGAGGGGCTCGGGCACGCCGACGAGCTTCACGGCTTGGGTGTGGCGGCCAGCGGCACCCTGGTCGCATTCGTATCTGGCGTGCTGGCGCTTCTACTGCTCAGGCGGGTCGTAGTCGGCGGCCGCTTCCATTGGTTCGCGCTCTGGGTTACCCCGCTCGCGCTCGCAACTTTGGCCATGGCTTGCGCCTGGCCGAGCTAAACTGGCCGAGCTGACAAGATCCGTACCCATGTCCTCTTCGCCCAACGTCTACGCAGTCATCCTCGCGGGTGGTAGTGGAACGCGCTTCTGGCCCGCTTCGCGACGCCTGCGGCCCAAACAGCTGCTCGCGCTCGCTCCCGGCGTGGCGGAGAGCCTGCTCGAGGCCACCGTGGCGCGCCTGGAAGGCCTGATTCCAGCGGAGCGCATCTTCGTCGCCACCGGCACGCACCTGGCCGCCGACACGCGCCGCGCGCTGCCTGGCATCGCCGAGAGCCAGATCCTGGCGGAGCCCGTGGCCAAGAACACGGCACCCTGCATCGCCTGGGCCACCGAGGCCGTGCTCGCGCGCGATCCGTCGGCCGTCGTCGTCGTCTTGCCCAGCGATCAGCACGCCAGCGATCCCGCCCAGTTTCGCCGCACGCTAGCGCTCGCCATTGCGGAAGCCGAGCGTGGGCGCATCACGGTCGTGGGTATCGTGCCCACGCGCCCCGAGACCGGTTACGGCTACGTGAAGGCGGGAGAGCAGAGGAGCGCGGGCGTCCTCGCCGTGGATTCCTTCGTCGAGAAGCCGAATCTCGAGCTGGCTCGTAGCTACGTCGAGAGTGGGAAGTACTACTGGAACGCTGGCATGTTCATCTTCCGTGCAGGCGACATGCGTGCCGCCATCTCGCGCGCCTTGCCCGAGCTCGGCCGCGGCGCAGCGGAGCTCGCACGGAGCGGCGACGTCGAGGCGTTCTTCGCGAGCGCCCAGAGCATCAGCATCGACCACGGCGTAATCGAGAAGCTGCCCGAGCTGTCGGTCGTGCCGGGTGAGTTCGGCTGGAGCGACCTCGGCAGTTGGGAGAGCGTGTGGGAGCTCGCTCGAAAGGACGAACGCGGCAACGTTGCGCCTCCCTCTGCGGTGCTCATCGACGCGGATCGCAACCTGATCGTGGACCTGCGCACACACCCCAACCCAAAGGAGCCGCCTGCCGCGCCGCCGGTCGTCGCGCTCGTCGGTACCCAGGATCTCTGCATCGTGCACACCGACGACGGCCTTCTCGTCTTGCCGCGCGCCCGCAGCCAGGACGTGCGCGAGGTCACCGAGGCGCTCAGGGCACGTGGCCGTACCGATCTGCTCTAGAAAGAACGCCCGGACTGATCTGCTCTAACGCGCATCTCGCAAGCGAGATGCGCCAGCAAGCAAAGGAGAGTGCATCGAGCAGACCGCCGGAACATCGGGCGAAGCGGCTGCCCGCTCGCCCGACTCGGGCGGGCAGACGTGGAGCCCGGCGGTTGTGAGATGCAGAGGCCCCCTTTACGGACGCCGCCGAGCGTGCCAAAGATGCCCGAGGTTTGTTCCGGGAGATGTCGATGAATCGAAAAGTCAGCAAGATCTTGCTCGCCCTGAGTCTATCCGTGCTCGCGTACGGGACTGTCGGTTGCGCGTCGATGCGCGCGTCGGGGGCCCGCCACCAGTACATCGAGTCGAAGACGGAGTCGTTCGTTTACGACAAGCCGCTCAGCACCGTTTGGCCGGAAGCTCGCCAGCTACTCTTCGCCAAGGGCTATTCGGTGAAGGACACCGACTCTTCCTCCGCCGAGACGGAATGGAAGAAGACGAGCGACGATTTCCGTAATCGCATCTTGCTCACTGGAACGCCAATGAACGACACCTCTTGCAAGGTGCAGTTCATGAAGGAAGACCAGCAGCGCATGGACGGCGACTGGAGCTCGAACGGCACCGAGCGCGACCTCGGCCTCGAGTGGGAGCTCATCCGCAAGGTGTCGCCGGCAGTGGCGGACAAGATCGAGATGGAAGCCGACGCGGAAGGCCAAAAGGCCGCCGCTAAGAAGTGAGCGCAGAAGGCGGAGGCGAAGAAGTGAGCCCAAAAGGCCGCCGCTAAGAAGTGAGCGCAGAAGGCGGAGGCGAAGAAGTGAGCCCAAAAGGCCGCCGCTAAGAAGTGAGCGCAGAAGGCGCCACCACGAAATGAGCTAGACCGCGCCAGCCACTTGGTGCTCGAGCCAGGCTGGCGCCTCCACCACGTGCGGAAGGCTGGCCATGTCCGCGGCGACGGCGCGCGCTCGCTCCTTGAACGACGGGTCGCCGAGCACGCGCTCGAGTGCGGTGGCCAAGGCTTGGGGAGTGGCGCTCGAGTAGTCCACTGAAACGCCGGCGCCGATCGCTTCGACTCGCTCGGCGTTCTGCGGCTGATCGGCGAAGAGAGGCAGCACCACCATGGGGACGCCAGCCGCCAACGTGCCGAGTACGGTGCCCGAGCCACCGTGGCACACGACGGCAGCTACGTGTGGCAAGAGCTCGGCCTGGGGCACGAAGCGCGTCGCAAACACCCGGTCGGGCACCGGCGCCAGCTCCGCCGGGTCGAGCGCTTCGCCGGTGGTGAGCACGGCGCGCACGGGCAACGTAGCCACGGCGTCGAGCACAAGGCGGTAGGCGGAGCGCAGGTCGTCCATGGTGCTCGCCACCGTGCCGAGCGTGAGGTAGACGAGCGGCATTGCATCGTCCGACCAGCCTGCTGGTCGCGGGAAGGGAAGCGGGCCCGCAGCGCGGGCGGCACCTTCGATGCGAAAGCGAAAGAGCCCATGGCGCGGGTCTTCGGGCCAGAGTGCGCGCGGAAACTGGGTGAGGATGCGCTCGCTGGTGAGCGCAGCCTGAGCTCCCCCGGCCTTGGCGCCGAGTGCGGTCTCGTGCTCGGCGAGGGCCGCCAGCACGAAGGGCGCCCATTCTTCGAGCGAGGCTTCGAGCGAAATGCCGACCCGCACCGTGGGCACACCGAGGTGCGGTCCGGCGACCAAGGCTGCGTACTCCTGCGCTTCGCGCACGAGAACGTGGGGCCTGTAGGTCTGCACGTGCGTGAGCAGGTCTGGCAAGGCGAACTTGGCGCAGGCGCCCCCGAAGATGTGCTGCATCACGAAGCCATTGCGCTCGCGCGCGGGCACTTCTCGCATCGCGCGCCAGAGCGGCTGCAGGCCTTCGTCGCCCGGATGACCGAAGGGCAGGAAGGTGGCGCCGGTCTTGGCCACGCGCGCCTCCAGATCGCGCGGAGTCGACACCGCGACGTCGTGTCCAGCGCTGAGGCACGCCTCGATGAGCGGCACGAGTGGTTGGAAATGGCCCAGACCCCGGATCGAGGTGAACAGAACGCGCACGGTCTGCTCACCCTACAACATTGTCGTCCAGCTGCGTTGATTGCGAATTCTTGACCCAGTTTCGACCCGTGGCGGAACAGCGTCAGATCGATCCGGGCATCCCCTTCTGGCCAATCTTGGTTGGACCGACGGCCGCCCAACCCACCGAGCAAAATCCAAATGCCCCGCATCCTTCCTGCTTCCTCTCTGGTCCTCTGCTGTTCCCTCGCTTCGTTTGCTTGCGAGGAGGTCCCAGCGCCCCCTGTGGGCTCCGGAGGTGCCGCTTCCGGCGGCGCGCCGGCGTCAGGTGGTGGCACCGCCTCGGGCGGTGTCGTCGGCTCCGGCGGTGTCGTCGGCTCCGGTGGTGTCGTGGGTTCGGGCGGAGCGAGCAGCAGCGGCGGCGCCAGTAGTGGCGGTGCAAGCAGCGGCGGCGCCAGCAGCGGCGGTGCGGAGAGCACGGGCGGCGCAGCGACCAGCGGCGGCACCACGGGTAGCGGCGGCAGTGCCACGTTCACGCTGACCAGTGCCAACCTCACCGAGGGGGCCGCCTTCCCGGAGGAGAACACCTGCGCCAACGCAAGCGGAGCCGGGACGTTCGGCTTCGGCGTCGCGCTCCCGTTCGAGTGGGACGGCCTTCCGGAGGGAACGCAGTTCCTCGCCATGGTCATGCTCGACAACGTCCTGGTCGGCGAGGGCAGCAACCTCGGCTACCACTCTGCCTTCTGGAACATGCCCGTCAGCGTCACCAGCCTGCCGGCTGAGTTCGAGGCTGCAGACCTGATGGGTGCCGACGTGATCAACGGTGGCTACCTCGGGCCCTGCCCGGCCGGCGAAGACCATACCTACACGTTCACGCTCTACGCGCTCGCGGAAGAGATCACGCTGAGCACGACCGCCTTCCAGATGGTGGGCACCGCAGAGGCATTCATCCAATCGCTCGAGGACGCGGCGCTCGGCATCCCTGCCACGCTGACCGGCTCCTCCAACGCGACGAACTCGCCCTAAAAGCGGGTAGCCAGTCCCAGGCTGAGCCCTAGGCTCGGCCTGCCCCACTGCAAGCTTTCCGCGCCGACCTCGAGCGCAGGCGCGTCTAGCAAGAGGCCCGCCTGGCCGCGCAAGAAGAAGCCGAAGCGCGGCGCTGGAAAGTAGCCAACCAGGCCGTCGAGCGTCAGCACGGCGCTCGCGTGGTTCTCCTGGACGGTGATCGGCACGCCTCCGCTCGGCGCCGAGGTGGCGCTCATCGAGAACTGCCGCAATCCGGCTGCCGCGCCCAGGTGGCACTCCCACTTCGGGCCGCAGGGCAGGAGGGCGGCCAGTGTCCCCGTCAGGCCGAATGGGCGCAATTCCACCGAGCCCGCCATCGCGTTCCAGCTGCCGGGCACGATGCCGGCGTCGATACCGATGCCGAGCGCGACCGGCCGCAGCAGCCAGCTCACCCCGAGCACTGCGTCGAAGCCAGGATTGGCGCCGTCCCACGCCATCGCCCCACCGAGCGTCAGCAGGAGGTCGGGTGTGGCGCCTGGCGTGCGCTGGCCTGGCGCTGGGCGGGCTTCCTCTGCTGGATCGGGCGGTAGTGGCTCCGGTGGTGGCTGCGGCGGTGGCTCTTCGATTTCGGGTGGCGTGGGCTGGGGCTCGTCCTGCCGCGTGAAGCGGCGCACGGTCTCAGGAGCGTTGTCGGCGGCGTCGGGGGAGCGCCTCAGCGCTTGCATCATGGCGGCGCGCAAGCCCTCGACCGCGCGAATGGCGATGAGCTCGGCGGTCGTTGCATTGTCCTTCGTGCTCACCGTTTGCAGGACGGGATCGTCACCTGGGCCGGCGCTGGCCGTGATGTCGACGGCGCTCTGCGACGAGCGCAGCCGGATGCTCGGGTCACCTTCGGCGCAGGCGGCGCTCGCGTCGCCGTCCGCTTGATCGACGAGGAAGCCCGAGGCCGAGAGCTCCGCCTCGATCCGGTGTAGCGCCTCCCTGGCGATGGCAGTCGGCACGCCCAGGGAGCGCAAGCAGATGGTGACGGTCGGGCTCGCATGAGCCGCGTCCCAGGCAGTGACGCTGTCCGGCGCTTGGGCCTGCCCCGTCTGGCCCAGCCCGTATCGGGCCGGCAGCGCGTAGGGCCCCAGCGCGGCCCCCTGCGCGCCCGCTTCGCGGGGCAGGGAGCTCGAGACGAGGAGGCTAGACAGAACTAGCGCGCGCGAGACCGTCACCGAGCAGTAGCCGAGCCCAGCGCAAGGGTTCGCGCAAGGTCACGGTACGCCCCGCGCGGGAATCGCCGCAGGTATTCGTTGGCCAGCGGCCGTGCGGCGGCCGGGCCCTTCAGCTTTTGCACCAACGTGAGCTCGCGCCCGAGCGCCTCCGCAGCATACGCACCGCCGCCCTGGCTCAGGTAGGCGTGATAGTGCTGCTGCGCCTGCGAAAGGCGTCCCCCGTCCTCCGCGAGGCGCCCGCGGAAGAAGGCAGCTCCGCGGCCTTCGGGCGCGCGAGCGTGCTGGGAACCCAGGTAGAAGAACACCTTTTCGGCAAGCGCTGTCTGCCCCGTGTAGCGGGCAGCCTGCGCCAGCTCGTGCAGCTCCGATGGTCCCTTGGCGGCGAGCACGCGCTCGATGCCCGTGCGCCGCGCAGCGGTGACGATGGCCTGGAACTCTCCCCGCCGCGCCAAGTCGCGATAGCTGGGGGCTGCCGACTCGGCCGCGCGGGTGCCGGCTGCGGTCGCCTTGTGGTGGACGTCGGCCTCGGGCGCGTCTGCCTCGCGGACAGCAGAGCTGAGGGCCGGGGTGGGCTCCCCGCCCCGCCGAGCAAGCAGAGTGGGCAGAGTGGGCAGGTGCAGCTGCTCGCCCGCCCGCACGAAACGGGTCTGCCCGCTGCGATCGGCAACGACGACGCGTCCTTCGCGCAGGTTCAGGTCGAAGCGGGCCGGCTCGGGCTCGAAGGCCAAGTCGAACGCGGTGCCCACGACCTTGACCTCGTAGTCGCCGGCCTGGAAGCGGTAGTCGGTGAGATCGTGATGGTGCACGTCCACCTTGAGCGAGCCCTGCACCAGCCGCGCGACGACCGCTCCGCCGGGGACCAAGGAGACGCGCAGAGTCGTGTAGGGCCGAAGCTCGATCACGCTGGTGTCGGAGAAGCGCACCAGCCGGGCCTCGCTCTCGGTGGCCAAGAGCTGGCTCGTCCCAGCGAGCCCAGCACCGAGCTCGTGACCCGAAGCGTCGCTCACCCGATAGCTGAGGGCGTCGCTGTTTTCGCTGCCGTAAGCCAGCCAGCCAGCCCCGCCGACTGCTAGCAGCACGGCAGCCGCTGCCGCGAGTGCCGCCAGCCGACCTCCGAAGAAGCCAGCGCGCCGGCTCCCTCCCTTGCCTTCGTGCCCGACCAGGAGCCCCGCATCGAGCTGCATGCGGCGCTGGATGGCTTGCCAGGTGACCTCCGGGTCGTCGCGCCTCTTCTCGGCAATGTGCTCGTCCGACAGCTGCCGGAACGCGCGCCCCACTTGGCGCGGGATCTCGCTGTCTCGTTCTGACCGAGCGACCTGTGCTCGGGCGAGCGCATCGCCTCCCGAGTCGGCGTCAGCAGAGACCAAGAGTGCGAAAGGACGCTTGGGATCAGGCATCGAAGGCTCCGGACTTCTCGCGGACATAGTCGGCCAAGAGTGGATTGCGGGAAACGCGGCGAAGGACTCGTTCGTTGGCGCGCTTGAGACGGCGCTTCACCGTCGAGACGGACATGCTCAAACTCTCGGCCACGTCGATCACGGGAAGCTTTTCCACCATGTGGAGGACGAACACCATGTGATCGTCGATATTCAACTGATCCAGGATGGCGCTCAGCTGGAGTAAGGCGGCCTTGGCCTTCGGGTCATCCGAACTGGCCACCCGCTCGCCGGCCGACTCGGCATCCTCCCAGGCGAACCATGCCCGCCGGCGCTGGCGCCTGCGCAGCTCCCGGCGGACCGTGTTCATGGCGATGGAGACGATGTAGCTGCGCAGGCCGTCCGCCGAGCGGATCCGGGTCGCGCTCTCGAGGAAAGCCACGAAAACGTCACCGATCAGGTCTTCGACCTCGGCATTGGGGCCGAGGGCGTTGATCAAGAGCCGCCGGACGAGGGTGTGGTACTCGTCGTAAGCGCGACGTTGCCAGCCCACCTCCTGGGTCTGGATGGACTCATAGAGGCCGAGCTGTCGCTCCTTCAGGGAGGGGTTCGGCGCAGTCATGAGCCAGAGATAAGCTGCCACAGAGTAGCAGTGATTGCCCAGGCAAAACCGGGCCAGAAATCACACAGTGCCGCCGTCTGCGCGCCTCGAGTCGTGCAGATTGCGCACTCTGCCCATCAACTTTCGACGTCAGGCGATCAGCTGTCCAGCCGAGCTGGGCCTAGTGGCTTGGCAGCTGGGGCGCTGGGCCTGTTGGCAGCTGGGGCGCTGGGCCTGTTGGCAGCTGGGGCGCTGGGCCTGTTGGCAGCTGGGGCCCCAACCCCAGCGCTGGTTGTTGCCGGCTGGAGCCAGAGCGTGCGGGTCCTGGCCAGCCGTGTCCGCTTGGCTTCGGCGAGGGCCAGGTTGCTTGTTGGCAGCTGGGGCCCCAACCCCAGCGCCGGATGTTGCCGGCTGGGGCCAGGGGGCGCCTGCTCGGGGCTCGGACGTGCTACCACTCCGGGGTGCGACTGCGGCTCACCTTGGCTCTCGGGGGCGCTCTCCTGCTCGCGTGCACCGAGACGCCGTACAGTTTCTTCCCCATCGTTGCTCCGCCGGCCGGGACCGGCGGCGTGGCGAGCGGGGGCGCGACGTCCGGTGGTGGGCCGAGTGCCAGCGGCGGAGTGGGTGCCACGGGAGGATCGGCTAGCGGTGGAACGATCGGGCAGGCGGGTGCACCGCCGACCGACGACTGCGTGAGCGTCGTCGATCCCGTGCGGACGACGATTCAGCTGAAGGCGCCCTCGGGGCTTTGCGTCACCGCTGGAAGCTACGCTCCACTGCTCGGCGAAGTGTCCTATGCCGTGGTCATGCAGGAGTGTGCTGGACAGCTCGGGCAGCGCTGGACGCTCGAAGAGATGGAATACGGCGCCCTCGTGTTCGCCAACGAGGCCGTACGACTCAACTTGGACGTGCGCTTTGCGGCCAGCGACGACGGCACGCCCGCCGTGTTGTTCACGCCGCACCGGCTCTACAACCAGCGCTTCGTGCAGCTTTCCGGGGAGGGGGGCACCTTCAAGCTCTCGCCTTTGCATACGCCGGAAAAGTGCCTGAGCGAACGCGGCGTGGGGCTCGAGCTCTGGCCGTGTGAGCCCACTCTCACCGATCAGACGTTCGAGATCATCGCCTGCGACGCAACTGCGACGCCGTGACGCTCATCCTGCTTTGAACATCGCGCGTGCGGCCAGCGCATAACTGAGCGTCGCGCCGGCGGTCGCCAAGAGAAACGGCGCCTGGAGCCCCAGCTCTTCGAAGATCGGCGCCAGCACGGCGCCCACCAAGAGTGCCGCGATCGCGCCCGCTTGGCTCGGACGACGCGTGTAGAGCGCGCAGAGGACCGTCACCAAGAGGCCAGCTGCCCCCATCATCGCCGACTGCTCGAGCAATTCGTAGATGCTGCTCGCGCCAAGCCCCAAGTACAGCGCAACCACGCCAAAGAGGACGACCAGCCCGCGCTCCAGCCACAGTTTCTGTGCTTCGCGACGGAGGCCGAGTGTGGGGACCAGCCAGTTGTGGGAGACGAGCGTCGAGCAGGACAGCAGAATGCTGTCGACGGTCGAAAGGATGGCCGAGAGCAGCGCGCAGGCGAACAGAAGGTAGAGCCCGGTCGGCAGCTTCTGCCGCGCCAGCTCGGGCAAGAGCTGCTCCGGGTCCGCGAGCGTAGGCACGAGGGCGGGTCCGATCAGGCCGAGCACCACGGGGATGCTCCCGAACACCAGATAGACCGCGGACGCTTGCAGTGCGCCCCGCCGAGCGACACCAGACGTGCGCGCCGCCAGCACGCGCGCCGTCATCTCTTGGGTCACCAGCGAGCCGAAGATGGGCACGGCCCAGCGATCGATCTGCGCCAGCGCGGGCTCGCTCGCGGGCCACAGGCTGAGCCGCTGTGCGCCGAGCGTGCTGCCGAGCGCGCTCGAGCTCGGCAGGTCCATCAGGCAGACGACGAGGAGCAGCAGGAGCCCGACACAGAGCACGATGCCTTGCACCAGATCGGTGAGCACGTCACCCCAGAGACCACCGAACGAGGTGTAGACGATGGCGAAGGCCGCCGACAGGATGGTGGCGAAGGTGACGGGCAAGTGGCTGGTCAGAGCCACGACCTGGCCGAAGGCACGGAGCTGCGCCGCGCCCCACAGAATGGACCCGGGCACGAGCACGAGCACGAGCACGCGCTCGGCGTACGGGCCGAAGCGCTCTCGATACAGGTCGCCGAGCGTGAGGTAGCCGCCGCGATGCAGCGGTACCGCCAGGAGAAGGCCAACGAAGAGGAGACACGCTGCATAGCCGAACGGATCGGCACGGCCTCCCGAAAGGCCGTGCTCGTACACGGCGCCGGACGAGCCCAGACACGTCTCGGCCCCGAACCAGGTGGCAAACATCGACATGGTGACCAGCGGCACGCCCAAGCTCCGTCCGGCTACCAGGTAGTCCTCCTCGCTCTTCACGCGGCGGGCTGCATAGACCCCGACCGCGAGCTGGATGCCGAGGAAGAGGACGAGGACGCTCCACTCCATGTTCGTGCGCGCTATTGCCTCAGGCGCTCTGCTGCAGACGGAGCAGCTCGTCTCGAATGCGAGCAGCCGTTTCGAACTCGAGGTTCTCGGCCGCCGCGAACATCTGGCTGCGCAGCTCTTCGACGCGTGCCGTCAGCTCGTCCGTGGACAGGCCGCTGCCCGCCCGCACAGAGTCAGGTCCTGGCGCTTGACTGGGGCGCTCGCGACGCCCAGTGGTAGAAGCAGGCGTGCCGTCCTTCTTGGCGCGGCCCTTCTTCTTCTCGGTCGCGCCGGCGCTGACCGTGCGCGGGACCGTGTAGTAGTCCGCCTCGCCGCCGGCGGCGCTGAAGTCCTTGATGCTGGTCTTGACCGTGGTCGGCGTGATGCCGTGCTCCGTGTTGTACGCCTCCTGAATGGCACGGCGCCGGGTGGTCTCGTCCATGGCGTAGCGCATCGCGTCCGTGATGCGGTCGGCGTACATGATCACACGGCCGTTCACGTTGCGCGCGGCGCGGCCGATCGTCTGGATCAAGGAGCGGGAGCTGCGCAAGAAGCCCTCTTTATCGGCGTCCAAGATGGCGACCAGGCTGACCTCCGGCAAATCGAGGCCTTCGCGCAAGAGGTTGATGCCGACGAGCACGTCGTACTCGCCGTTGCGCAGCGCCTTGAGCAGCTCCACCCGCTCCATGGTGTCGATGTCCGAGTGCAGGTAGCGCACGCGCACGCCGAGCTCGGCGTAGTACTCGCTGAGATCTTCGGCCATGCGCTTGGTCAGCGTCGTCACCAGCACGCGCTCGTCCTTCTGCGTGCGCTTGCGGATTTCGGTGAGCAAGTCGTCGATCTGTCCGTCGACGGGGCGCACTTCGACCTCGGGATCCAATAGTCCCGTTGGGCGGATCAGCTGCTCGACCAGTGCCGTGCCGCTGCGCTGGACCTCGAACTCCCCCGGCGTCGCCGAAACGAAGACGGTGTTCTTCATGAACTTCTCGAACTCTTCGAACCTGAGAGGCCGATTGTCGAGCGCGCTCGGCAGGCGGAAGCCGTACTCCACCAAGTTCTCTTTGCGCGCCCGGTCGCCGCGGTACATGGCGGCGATCTGCGGCACCGTTTGGTGCGATTCGTCGATGATGAGCAGGAAATCTTCGGGGAAATAGTCGATCAGCGTGGGTGGCGGCTCGCCGGGAGAGCGGCCCGACAGGTGCCGCGAGTAGTTCTCGATGCCCTGCACGAAGCCCATTTGCTCCAGCATCTCGAGGTCGTACTGCGTGCGCTGTGCGATGCGCTGCTTCTCCAGGAAGCGCCCTTCTCTGTCGTAGAAATCGAGTCGGTCCCGCAGCTCCTCGCGAATGTTGCCAATCGCGCGTGCCAGGTGGTCCTTGGGCGTCACGTAGTGCGAGCCGGGGAAGATGGCGTACTTGGTGATGCGCCGCAGCACCTTGCCGCGCACTGGGTCCACCTCCGAAAGCTCGTCGATCTCGTTGCCGAAGAACTCGATTCGGAGCGCCTTACCCTCTTCGTAGGCGGGATAGACCTCCACGACGTCGCCGCGCACGCGGAACGTGCCGCGGTGGAAATCGATGTCGTTTCGTTCGTATTGGATGTCGACCAGCCGCAAGAGCAGCTCGTCACGCTGCAGCTCCTCACCCTTGACCAGCTCGATCGACAAGCCCTCGTAGCTCTCTTGCGAGCCGATGCCGTAGATGCAGCTGACCGAGGCGACGATGATGGCATCCGGCCTGGACAGGAGCGCATGAGTCGCCGCGTGGCGCATGCGGTCGATCGTGTCGTTGATGATGGCGTCTTTCTCGATGAAAGTGTCCGATGTCGGGATGTACGCCTCGGGCTGGTAGTAGTCGTAGTAGCTGACGAAGTAGGCGACGGCGCCGTCCGGAAAGAGATCGCGCATCTCGCCGTAGAGCTGCGCCGCCAGGGTCTTGTTCGGCGCCATGATCAAGGTCGGCTTGCCGTAGGCCTGGATGACGTTCGCCATGGTGAACGTCTTGCCGCTGCCGGTGATGCCGAGCAGCGTCTGGCAGCTCTGTCCGCGAGCGAGTCCGTCGATCAACTGCGCGATGGCCCGCGGCTGATCCCCTTTGGGGGACAGTTCGCTCTTCAGGCGGAATGGCGAAGTCATCGCGTACGAAAGAGGACGGCAGGTCCGTCAGGGGAATTGCGCGATTCTCGGTACGCCAGCGCTCAAAGGCAAGCCGCGCGAGACGTTGAACGCCGCGATGGCCTGCGCCGAAGCGCCGCGTGCGAGGTTGTCGATTGTGCACATTCCGAGAACGATGCCGGTGCGTTCGTCCACGGCATAACCGAGCTGCGCCCGGCCGCTACCCCGCACGTGCAGCGTGTCGGGCAAACGACCCTCGGGCAGCACGGTGATCAAATCGCTCTCCAGGATGCTGCGCGCCGCCTCCAGACAGTGCTCTGCCTTCAGCCCGGCGCGCGCACGTGCGTAGACGTTGGTGAGGATGCCGCGACTCATCGGAGCCAGTTGGGGCGTAAACAGCACGGAAAGCGGCTGGCCGGCCGCGACCGAGGCCTCCTGCTCGATCTCCGGCGTGTGCCGATGCGTGCCAGCCACCTTGTAGGGCCGCATGCCTTCGGCGGCCTCAGGCAAGTGGTAGGCGGCGCTCGGCTTGCGACCCGCGCCGCTGACCCCGCTCTTGGCATCGACGATGATCGGCTGCTCGAGTGAGACGAGTCCAGCACGCAAGAGGGGCACCAGAGGCAGGATGGCGCTGGTCGGGTAGCAACCGGGACAGGCGATGAGCTGTGCCCCCACGAGCTCCTTCGCATAGAGCTCGGGCAGACCGTAGACGGCTTTCGGCAGGAGGTCGGGCCGCGGGTGCTTACCGTACCAGGTCTCGTACGTGCCGAGGTCGCGCAGGCGGAAATCTGCGGACAGGTCGATGACCTGAATGCCCTGATCGTGGAGCGCTCCGCCGAGGCGCGCACTGGCGGCGTGCGGCAGGGCGGTGAAGGCGACATCGATCTGGCCCTTCAGGCGGGCCGCGTCCTCTTCGTCGAACGACGACAGAACCATGCCCGAGAGGCCCCGCACGCCTTCGAGCGACGGAATGACGCTGCCCAGCGTTTGACCCGCGTTCTCACGCGCGGCGACGAAGGTGACTTCGAGGCTCGGGTGCAGGTCAATCAGCCGAATCAGCTCGGCACCGGTGTATCCGGCAGCTCCGAGGATGGCGGCGCGCAAGCGGGTCATGACCGGGGGCATTACCACCTCCAAAAGACCCCGTCACGAAAGCAAACGGACGAGAACCGTGTGGTCCTCGTCCGTGCTGGTGGGCCCGCGCCGCGCAGGGTGCCCACGCTGGACACGCCGGTGCGGCGCCCCAGCCAAAGCGATCAGCGCTTGCTGAACTGGAACTTCTTGCGCGCTCCCGGCTGACCGGGCTTCTTGCGCTCCTTCTTGCGGCTGTCGCGCGTGAGCATGCCGGCCTTTTTCAGCGAGCGTCGACGCTCCGCGTCCTCCGCGATCAGCGCGCGAGCCACGCCGTGGCGCACAGCCTCGGCCTGCGCGCTGTGACCGCCGCCGGCCACGAAGGCTTTCACGTCGTACTTGTCGGCGAGCTCGAGCAGCTCGAGCGACTGCTTGGCGATCATCACCGAGGTCTCGCGCTCGAAGTATTCGCCGATCGGCTTGCGATTCACCGTCATCGCGCCGCTGCCGGGGGAAACCCAAACGCGCGCGACCGCAGTCTTGCGCTTACCAGTTGCGTAGGTGGAAGTAGTGGCCATGTCCAAAGTTCCTTAGAGCGTCACCGGCTGGGGTTGCTGAGCGGCGTGAGGATGATCCTTGCCGGCGTAGATCTTGAGCTTCTTGATCAGCTGACGGCCGAGCACGTTCTTGGGCAGCATGCCCTTGACCGCGTGCTTGATCGGCATCGTCGGGTCTTTCTGAAGCGCGACGCCCAGGGAAACCGCCTTCATGCTGCCGACGTAGCCCGAGTGCGCGAAGTACTGCTTCTGCTCGAGCTTGCGGCCGGTGGCCTTGATCTTGTCGGCGTTGATGACGACGACGAAGTCTCCCGTGTCGACGTGCGGGGTGAACATCGTCTTGTGCTTGCCGCGCAAGATCGTGGCGACCTTACTGGCGAGGCGACCCAGGGGTTGGCCGTCGGCGTCGACGACCCACCAGGTGCGCGCCTCGAGGGCTTCGGCTGGCTTGGCTGCAGGGGTTCTCATGATGCTGGATCCTCGGACACGGATGGGTCCCCCGCCGGACCGAGATCCTCGTCTGCCGCGAGTGCTTCCGCTTGGGCGCGCACGTCGCGAGAGACCAGAACGTCGTTCGGGTCAGGCCCCGTTCCCGGGAGCGCGTGCCAGATTGGCCTGCCCGCCGGGTGGGTCTCCCCTGTGCCTAGAGCTGCATCGC
>Ga0315912_10000352_pt1 | contig 91922 bp, 80 predicted proteins | sample VfabasoilMG_FD_204469 | JGI IMG/M metagenome (GOLD analysis project Ga0315912, IMG submission 204469) | Garden soil microbial communities collected in Santa Monica, California, United States - V. faba soil | ecosystem: Environmental > Terrestrial > Soil > Garden | place: USA: California... | reverse complement strand
CCTTTCGACTACGCCGGTTTTCAAAACCGGTGCCTTAAACCACTCGGCCACTCCTCCAAGTATCTGCGCGGACCGGGATTTCTGACTCTTCACCCGGTCGCTGTCAACCGACCCGACCTCCTTGTTACCCGCCGGTTACCCAAGCCGCCGCCTTGCGTCCTCTACATCGCCGTCTGTTTGGCCCATCACCGACGACCCACGAAGCCCAGCGGCCTGTTGGATCACAGAGCGCGGAATAATCGGGCGAAGCGACAAGCCTCCCGTCGAGGACTGACGGGCCCTAGCACTTGGGTAGCTCGCGAACGAGCTGAAGCAGGCGAGCGACGCGCGCTAGAGGATCCGACGAGGGCGGTGGTTTCGACCGAGACGTGCTGGCAGTGACGTGAGTGGGGTGCCAACAGTTTCCCGCCGTACGGCAGCATTCCAGACCACCGAGCAGCGCATCCGTTTTGTACCAAACAAATATGGCCGGTCTTCGACCGCGGCCGCATGTCAGCAATGCGTGGCTACGGTCGTTCAAGCACCGAACCCGGGAACCGGTCTCATCGAGGCCCTGGGAGCGCTGTTGGTGGACCGCTTCGGAAAACCCGCCGGCTCCGCGTTGCGTGAGGCGCTGCCGCGGCTCGCTGAGGGCGCGTTCGATCTTCCCGCCGAGCTGAAGCACGAGGCCGAGCGGCTTTGGCGGGGTGACCCGCAAGTTCGATCCGCTGCTGCGGCATGCCTCTTGCTTGGCGGGCGTGGACTTTCGCAGCGTGCGAACGCTTCCGTTCGCAAGCAGGCTCGCCCCAACGTCTTCCCCCAGCAGTGGCGAGACGGAGTGGAGTCTTATGGCACGCGTCGCCTCACGCACATGGGGCTGCCGGGCGCCGACCTGGTCCAGTACGCGGTGTACGGCCCTCGCATCATGCCCGCGGACCTGGAGGCGCTCTCACGGCACGTGGAGTCCGATTCGGATTCTGCATTTCTGGATGCCTGCTGGAGGTGTCTGCGAAAACTCGGGCTCGTAACCTCGACCGTGAAGACGATCGGCGTCGAAAGCGAGCTCGTGCGTGTTTTTCGGTCGCTCAGCTTGCCCGAAGCCTTGATCTCGCAGATTGCGAGAGCATCGGTCCATCCGCGTCCCGGCGCCGACTTTCTATCAGACGGGGGAGCCAAGCTGCTCGCGTTGATCAAGCAAGTGGCGGGCCGTACCTACGACATGGATAAACAACAGGATGCCGCGACAGTCATCATTCAAAGGATCCGACGGGGCACGGTCTACGACCTCTCATCAGGCTACGTCTTCGCGGTCCTGATGCGGGTCGCGCGCGGCTTCCGAGGCTGCCCGTGTCTAGCCGACTCCGACGCGGTGCCCGACGAAGCCGACCACAGTAACCCATTCGCAGCGGTCGCACGAGCAGATGCGGCGGTGGAGCTGACTGGACCGGTCTTCACCCGCTTGCGAAGCAAGCGCAATGCCATCTACTGGAAAGCGCTGGTGCTGAAGCACGTGGAGCGACTCGAGCTTCAGGAAATTGCATCAATGCTGGAGGTCTCACCGAGGACCGTCAGTCGCTATCTTCGCATTGGAGAAAACTTGGTCCGGCGCGCTTCAGGCGCGCCCAGCAGGGAAGGCAGATGATGGAAGATTGGTTCGACCCCAGGGACACGCTGAAGATGGTTCGCCTCGTGGACAGAGGAGCAGCGCTCGCCGCGAGCTTCGTACCAACGGCGAACGCGCTCTGCGCACGCATGCAGGAGGAATTCAAGGCTGACCTTGCAGCTACGCAGGCGGTCCCCGCAGGCGGCCCCCGCGTCATCACCACCGTCGCATCCTCGGGCGCCGCCAAGGCATGGGAGGGCCGCGCACGCCATCGCCTCACGGATGAACGAAATCTGAGAGACATTCAGGACGACGTCCTTTCCGAAGCAGCCATCTGCGTCGACGAAAATGGCACCGATCAGCGACTCGACTCCTTTCTCAAGCGTCGCTTTTCCCATGAGCGCTACAGCCGGATCTGGGTTCCGCTCGTTGTCGCCTTCGATCACGAAGGTAGGCTCCGGCGAGGCCTGTGTGAGCGCTGCCGGTGGGTTCGTCCGAACGATTCATCCTTCGTCCGGCAGCTCAAGGCTTGCGGCGAGTGCTCCATCCAGACGTTCGGCACCTTCGAAATCGGCTGGCGTCGCGGCGCGAGAAAGATCACCCCAGAGCTGATCCGTAGGGTCGTCGCAGCCGTCGGGCGGCACAGTACGGGCCTTTTCGAGCGGACCCCACAGCGTGTACTCCATGAGTTCCTCACACTTGCGAAGACGTTGGGGGGGGCCGACCGCGCGAGCATCGTTCTCGGGGGATCCCTGGCGGACGTCTACACGACCGACCGCTGCCTTCGGCACGTACGACGTGAGCTTTCACCCGAATCTCGTGACATCTTCTTTTCAGACGATGCTCTCGCGCGCCCTCGGGCGTTCGACATCAGCGAGGTTCGGCGCTCCGTCGGCAACTTCTGGTCGCCGCGAACTCTCGAGTGCGCTGTTTTTCCAGCTGGCCAGGACGTGGCCGTCGTACTGGAGTACGAGCGCGGGCAAGCTTTGGAACGGGGCGACGAGCTGGAGATCCTGAGCCGGCATGCGGGTTCCGTGATCCGCAACGTTCTCAATTCCGAGAGGGCGCGCGCTCGCCAGCAGCGAGAGTTCCTGGTCGACAGCGTTCGGGAGAGCCTGACGCGATGCGCCGGAGCGGCCCTTCAGGGTGGAGCGGACGAGATGACCGAGAAGGCTCGTGAGTTCATGTCGAGCATCCTCCAGTTGCCACCGGCGGACCTGGTCGTACTCCATCGTTTCTCGGGCCCACCAGGCCAGCGCCGCTTCGAACGCCCAATTCTTGCCGGAAAGGCAAGGTTCGAAGGCGCAATGCACTCGTTGCAGAACAGTGAGGCACTGGAGCGGCTGCTCGCTCCGGGGCACGTTTTTGAGGAGCGAGCTTCCGCGAACCTGGACCTCCTCCGGCTTGGAGCGGACTTCCTGGCTCGTGAGAGGATCGTTTCGTGCGCCGTCATGAGGCTCGGCTCCGCCGAAGATCCGGTCGGCGTCTTGTTCATGAACTTCCGCTCGCGCGAACATTTCTCGCCACACATGCAGCATTCGCTGAGGGTCTTGATGAACCTGGGAATGCGTGCGTTCGCCGGGGCCAATCTCACCTCGGGCGAGTTGCTGGAGCTCGAGGGAGCCCTGCTCGAAGAGGAATCCTACGTGCGCGAGAGCAATCCGAACGACAACGTCGTCCCCTTCATGCGCGTGCCGCGCGTGGCTGGATGACGGCGAGAAAAGTGGCTCGCCAACGGGCCCTACTGGCATGTTGTGGTTACCGGGGGCCAGCGCATCCAGGGCGTTGGCCAAACCCCCAGGAAAGGCATCACCAATGTCCCGACGCACAGAGCACGAAGTCGATGCGTCACAGCGCCTCGCATCCCGCTGGCCCCAAGTCGGTGAAGCTGAGCCCGACCAACCCGTATCCGCTGTACGCGCGTCGCCCGAGCCTCAGACCCTGAGGCCTCCTCCGCCTCAATCGAATCCGCCGTGGATGATCGGTACGCTCCCCGTACTGGAGGGGGCCGGCCCCGAGTGGGCAGAGCAGGTCACCCGCGTCCGTGAATCTCCCGCACTCGCGTCGCTGATGCGTGACCTTCAGCCGTGTCTCCAACCGATCGATCGGATCACACAGGCGTCCGAGCCTGTGCTCGGCAGCCTGGAGCTCCTCCTGACTCATCGCACCGGCGAACGCTACGGCGCATTGCTCGGGCGGGCTCAGGACAGCGGCTTGCGCTCGAACGTATTCGACCTCCTGGCGCTCGGAATGCAAGCCGAATTCGTACACCGTCTACGGGCGGACTTCGCCGCGCTGGCTCCCCAGCGTTCGGCAAGACTCCGCTTTGCGCTAAACGTGACCTGCCCGATGCTGCAGTCGGGTCTCGTGGCACGGATCTTGGCCGAATTTCTCACGGCCAGCGACATGGCGCGTATCGACCTCGAGCTTTCCGAAGGTCAGGAACTCGCCGATACGGTTCGCGTCCGGGAGGTGCTGGAGCGCATGCAGCTTCCCGTCGTTCTGGATGATGTGAACCGAATGGACGAGTCCGTCGTGGCGGGGCTCGCCGATCTGGCCAAGAAGACGAAAGTGGACGCCAAGTTCGTTCAGAAGCTCTTGGCAGATCGCACGGTGACCAATGCGCGCCCCCAGCGGGTCATCGAGCGCATTGAAAAGTACCGTAGCGACGGCGGTGACCTCGTCCTCGAGGGCATCGAAACTGAGCATCAGCTCCGCTTCGTCCTCGACAGCTATCCGGACGAGTTCGGCGGTACCTGGGTCCAGGGCTTTGCCGTGAAACTGCGCGCAAGTGTGTACGCCTCCATTCTCCGGCCCTTGCTGAACGGCGACGGGCAGACGGTTGGCTACACGTACCGGGATTCGATTTGGGGCTGACACGAGCTGCGCTAGACCCGAAGGAGCCCGAGAGCGCGCGTGGATAGGGGGGCGAGCGTCAGGGCGACATCCGGGAGAGCGCTACCCGGTGAAAGAGCCAATCGCAGGTGAGCTTCCGGTTCCTCAGGCGACCGCGGTCGGCTGCGCGGGCATTTCGGGAGCGATCAGGTTCAGGGCGTCCCATGCATTGATGAGACGGTAGTCGATGACTCGACCCTTCCGGGCCATCAGCTCCAACCATTTCACGTTCGTGGTCTGGCACGCGATGGAGCTCGAGTGCTCTGCGCCGGGGGGAGCATCCCAGCCCGTGTGGAAGAGAACCGCCGTCGCGTGGAGCCCCTCCGGCCCGGCTTGAGGGCCTTTCGTCGTTTCCTCGCTCTTCTTAGCCTCCGCTTCGCTGATCACGCCGTCGTGATCGAAATCGCGATGTGCCGGAAGCTTCTGACTGCCCGAAGGGAGCGTGATGATGAAGATCGGATGCGGCTTGAGCACGGCGCAGGTGAGCACGAAGGTCCCGCAGCGGATCGAGCCAACGTCCCCCTGGCCGTCGCCGTCGTTGTCGGGAGAAAGCTTCGAGACCTTCTGGTAGGCGTGCGTAGCGCCTTCGAAAAGGATGGGCTCCTCCCCGGGAACGAGCAGCACGAAGGTGTCGTCGTACGCGGGCACGTGAACGGGCTGGTGGGTCTCGTTGGCGTTCAACGCGACCCCTCGGAGACCAATCAGAAACGGGCGCTTCAAACTCGGGGACGCTCCGAGCTTGCCGGCAAGATCACCCCAGTGGTTGACCGGCGCGACGCCGGCAGCGGGCCAAAGCTTGGAACACTCCACCTTCATGACACCCTCCTTCGCAGATTCGCCAGGCGCCCGTTGGTATCACTGCCTCGACAAAGAGCGCATGATCAACGTACCACCGCCCTAGCAACGGGCGCATGGTCATTTTTACGACCAAGGGATTCGGTACTCAGGGCGTCGCCGCGCAAGACGGCCGCCACGCATCGTCCGGGACGTGCTCCGCGATCAGCGACGCGAGTTCCGGGTCGTACGCCTTGAGCTCACTGCGCGTGTTGATCGCGTTGTGAAGGCCGTCCGGCGGGGTGACTTCGATGTTGGTGTCGTACCAGCTCTGGACGCCTTCGGCCCAGTACTGGCTGGGTTCGGTGGCGGCGTACGTTTCGGTCCAGAGGTCGCTCGCCAGCGCCGCGTCGTAGGCGGCTCGCAAGCGATCGTCCCAGTCGGGGTCGACGTCGAGGATGCCTTGCGAGCGCAGGCCGTGCGCCAGCGAATGAACGGCGATGGACTCGCCGACGAAAAGATCGTCCGAAAGACAGAGCAGATTTTCCTCACCGACAGAGCTCACGGGCCGCGCGCTCGAGGCGCCGACGCTCCGCACCGCGTAGTCCCAGTCGACGTTCGGATTCAGCGTGGCGAGATCGCTGTACTCCGGAAGGCCGGTGAGCACCTCGTCGATTCCGATCACCGCCAGGCGAAAGCCGTTCTGCACCAGCCGCGCATGCACGTCGGCGCGCTTGCCGAGCAGGTGAACGGCAGCAGCGCACCCGCGGGCGAGCGCCTCATCCGAAACGTTGGCCGAGCTCACGACGGGAATGCCGTTCGCGTTCACGTACCGCTCGTAATACGAGTCGAGCCCGAGCTCCGGTGGAGGCGGCTCGGGTGCGCCGCATTCGCCCGGAGCGGCGTTCGACCCGATGTACTTCGTGCCGCTGCTGCACGCGAAGGCAAACAAGGAAAACGCCAGTGCTAGTCCGGCCTTCGCGCGGCAGCTCATCGCGTGCCCGCGCACGAATTCCGAACTCGACCGAGCAGAGGCGAGCGCGGCCAGGTCCGTGCAAAGCGCTCAGCCGCCGTGCCGGCTTCCGCCTTGCGCCCGGCCGCGCAGAGGGCCAGCACCGACGCGGCCGTTCGCTCCTCGGCCAGAATGCTGGGCCGGAACTTGCGGTCGTACTCGGCAAGCAACGTGAGGGCTCGGCTGCCATCCCCGGCATTCACCGCGCCGTTCACGCGCGCGAGGAACTCGATCTCCGCGCTGAGCTGCTGCGAGCGAGTTGCCGGCGACGCTTCGGAACGACCGGGAGTCCGCGGCGCCGACTTCGGGTCCGGCAACGAGGCCGGCACGGGCGCCTGCGGATCCGGAGTCGGAGCCCGTGGCGGGGTCGGCGACGGTGCCGTCGCGACGGCTTTCGCAGCTGCCGCGGGTTCTCGCAACGTCGCGGGATCGTTCCCCGGGCGGAGCCGCTGATGCGCGTAGAGCACACCACCGAGCGCCGCAGCGCCAAGCGCGAGCAGCACGGGCACCCGGCGGCTTCTCGAGCGCACCGGCACCGCACCCTCGAGCACGCGCGCAACCGAGCGCCGAAGCCGCTCCGCCACGAAGGGGTTCGGCGCGAGACCATCGCGTCCGGCCGCAATGAGGTCGCGCGCGGATTGATCGAGGTCGCCGGGCTCACTCATGCGGGTCCTCCACCGTGGCTCACTCGCTCGGTTGCCCGGAGCCGTTTCACCGCCGCCTGAAAGCGCGCGCGCGCGGCGCGAAGTCGCGTGTACGCGGTGTTCAGGTTGATGCCGAGGATCGCGGCGGCTTCCGGCACCGAAATTTGCTCGACGTCCACCAGCACGAGGATCTCGCGCTGACGGTCGCCGAGCTCGTCGAGTAGCCGGTCCAGCAGGAACACCGCTTCGCGTTTCGCTGCAACGTCGAGCGGACTCTCGAGCTCGCTTTCGACCTCGTGGAGGGGCTTGTCCCACAGCCACGGCACCAGCCGAGCCAGGCGGCGCCTGAGCGTCCGCCGATGATACTGCGCGACACGGATCACGATGCCGAAGAGCCAGGTTTCGATCGAGGAGGCGCGAGGATCGAAACTTTCCCAGCGCCGGTGAACCGCGACGAACACGTCCTGCGCCGCGTCGTCGAGCAGGTCGGGTGCGACACCGAAACGCCGGAGGTTGCGGAGCACCAAGCGAAGGTGCGTTTCGTAGAGCCCCGCTGGGCTCGCCGGCTTCGTGGGATGGGGCTCGGGAGGGTCGAGCTTCTTCGCGGCGGACATCGGCGCAGTCGAGTGAATGCCCGCCTCGGGGTCATTCCGTTGCGAGACCGCTTGCCCAACCTTGGAGCGTGCGTGTTCCGCCATCAGAATTGCGCCTCGAGCCCCAGGAAAGCCCGCGCTATTACCGCGCTCGGTCGATGGATCGTGCCCACATCGTGGATCGCGAAAGTGGGGCGGCGCAAGGGTACCAGCGCTCCCAAGCCCGGACGCAACGACAACCGACGTGAAATCGCGATCAAGACGGCGCCCTCGGCCGACACCGAGACGAAGAGCGCGTCGTCTTGCCCTGGATCCCGCACGCCCGACCCTTCGCCGTGCATGACGAGCAGGATCGGACCCGCGCAGGCCTGTAGCGACACGCTCTCCCCGAGCGCTCCGCGGAAGCAACCGAGAAGGCCGGCGTCGAACAAGGTGAACCTTCCCATCGCTCCGGGAACGTCGGGGCTTTCCGTCTGACGCGGGAGCCAGGCTCCGCCGGTACCTTCGAGAGACCATCCTGAAGACAGAAACCCCGTCCGCAGCTCGCCACCGACGGTTCCTCCGGGCAGGATCCCGAGCGCGGCGCTTGCCGACACGCCGACCAGCCAACGAACGGCAGGCTCGCGTTCGGGCTGTGGACGCGGCGCGGGAGCTCGAGGCGGAGGGGCGGCCGGGGGCTTCGCCGTGGGTGGCGGTGGGTTCGGCGCCGGTTGCTGCGCGCGCGGATCGATCAGCAGCGCGAGAAGCAGCGCCGCGAGATTGCGAGCTTCGTCGCACGTCTGGGTGCCAAGCAGCCGCTCGCGGGTATCACCTGCCGTCGTCGTCACGATCCGGACGTCGAAACCGCCGTCGTCCTTTGGTCGAACGGTGACCCGTACGGCAATCGTCGGAAGGGTAGCGGGGAGTGGAGCGTCGCCGAGGAAGCGCCGCACGTCACGCTGGATGTCCTCGCTCACCGGACAGCTCGCGGGTCCCTCCCATTGAAGGTCGATGGGCAGAGCGTCGGACGGCGTCGCCGACGGCGCCGCGGCTTTCGCCTCACTGAATAGCGATAAGGCGAGCAGCGCGCCGAGCCCGACGAGGAGGTTCACCCGTTTTCGCAACGGAGCGGAACGGGTGAGGTCATTCACTGCTGGCCGCCATCTTCCTCCCAAAGGCCCGTCATGCGCCGCTCGATCACTCTTGCTGCAGAATTCCGCACCGGCCGACTTGGCCGCGCGCTGGCGCTGGCCTCGCTCTCGGTGCTCGCTCTCGCTTGCTCCGAAGCCTCGCCGACCAACGAGCGATTGGTCACGGGAAAGCTCGAGGTGATCGTCGTCGAGGGGGAGCACGGGGGCACTCGCTACTACTTGCTGCCCGACGACGCGACGCTCGATCCGATCGAACTTCGCTTCGACCGGGCCCCGAACCTTGGCTCGGGGGTTCACATCGGCGTCGACGGCCGCTACGAGGGCGACGCCCTTCGCGTGAGCGGCTTCGATTTCCCCGGCCTCGACGCCGAGATCCCCGGCAAACAAGTGGCACCTTTGAACGCCGTCACTCCCGAAGCAACGGACACGGTGGCGTTCGTGATGGTCGACTACGGCCAAGGCGTCAACGTCAGCGAAGCAGAAGCACAGCGCTTCATGTTCAGCACGACGAACCCCGGACCAACGCTCGGCATCGGCGAAAACGACCGATCGACGCTGCAGTTCTACGACGAGACGAGCTACGGCCTGTTCGCGGTGTCGGGCGACGTGGAAGGTCCGCTCGATTGGACGGGCGCGGCAGCGTGCAACGGCAGTGGGGGAAGCCAGCTCGCGAACCAGCTGCGCAACCAGATCAGCACCGAGTACGGTCACTACATCTGGTACTACGGCTCGGAGCAGCCGGAGTGCGAGTACGGCTGGGGCAGCCTCGGCAACTGGAACAATCCCTCGCGCGACGTCTGGTTCAACGGGGGCCTTTTCGACGGCGCCATCACGCACGAGATCGGCCACAACCTCGGCTACCAGCACGCTTCGTCGATCGACTGCGGCAGCGTGCCGCTGGCGAACGACCCGATGGACTGCGACACCAACGAGTACGGAAGCGCCGTCTCGATCATGGGCAACACGTCCAACGGCCACATGATGGCGATCGAGAAGTGGTATGCGGGCTGGTTCGACGGCTGCAATGCGGTACGCGTTCGGACGGGCGGGTCGTTCACGCTGCATCCGATCGAGAGTGCGTGTGACGGCATCCAGACGCTTCAGATCCCGATGCCGATCACCACGCGCGAGTTCGACACGCAGCAATCGAACAACCCGAGCCCTGCACGCTTCTATTACCTCGAATACCGAAACGGCACTGGGCTCGACACGGGCATGACGCCTTCGGTGATCGTCGTCGCATCCGACGAGATCGGCCCGCCGAATCGCCCCTGCGCGCGGAGCGTGCAACTCGACATGAATCCGAACACGAACCCACTCAACGGGATGACGGCCGGTCAGTCCTTCGCGGATCCGGCGGGGGGCGTGACGTTCTCGGTGACGAGCCTCACGCCAGAAGCCGCCGTCATCAACGTGGAACTCGCAGCAACACCGATGCCGAACACGTGCATGGACGGCAGCACGCTCGTCGGCTCGGGTCCCGAGTCGTGCGGCGGCGGAGCTGCAGGGGCCGGAGGGATGGGCGGCGCGGCAGGCGCGGCAGGTACGGCCGGCAACGGCGGCGTCAGCGGGATGGGAATGGCGGGCATGGGCATGGCCGGAATGGTCGCGGCTGGAGCGGGCGGTATCGCCGGCGCCGGTGCCGGTGGAGCAGGCATGGGTGGCAACGCCGGCGTCTCTGGAGCTGGCGCGGGTGGGGCGCTGGCGGCTGGTGCCGGTGGAATGCCGGCAGGCTCGGGTGGGATCGCCATGGCAGGCACGAGCGGCACGCCTACCGCGGGCGCCGGAGGGAGCTCGAGCGGAGGCGTTGCGGGATCGGGCGGCGCGACCGCGGGCGCACCTCAAGGCGCGACGGGTGGGGCGGTGAGCGGCGCCGCCGGCTCCGTCGCCGCGAGTGGCGCGACCGGAACGACTCAGCCCGTCAGTACCGCGGAAGACGCCGGATGCGGGTGTCGTGTCGCCGGCTCGTCGAGCCGTCGCCCAGAGCGATCACTCTGGTCGCTCGCTGCGCTCGGTTTGCTCGCGGTGCGCCGACGCCGGGCGACTAGTGCCCGCTACTCGGCGGCGAACGCGTCACCGACAGTCGAACGTCTATGATTGGAGCCAGCGGAGGGCGGCGGCGTAGTCGTCGAAGGACGAGTTCGGCAGGCCGTCCTCGCGGGCGTAGCGGCTCGCCTGGAGCTTGCCCGGGACGCTCGTGACGAGGATGGCGACGCGCCGAAATCCCTTCTGGAAGCGCTGTCGGTAGGGCTCGAACTTCTTTTCGAACTCCTCGTCATTTCGACCCTTCGTCGCCCGCACGTCGATGAGCAACCCGTAGAGCTCGCGCGGAATGCCCTGGATAGCGCGTTCGACAGGGTCGTACACGACGGCAAGCTCCTCGATGGCGACGGTCACGGCCGTGCGCTCGAAGACGACCACCCGCGGCTCGTTCAGGAGCCCGATCTTGACGTGCGCGCTTTCGTAAAGTGGGCTCGGTGACGGCGGGGTTTCTGGCAAGGCGTTGCTCGGGGTTCGGCTTTCCGACTGAGTATACTCAAGGCGACGGGCGCGTTGTGGTCACCGAGCGCGCCGCGTTGAAGGAGAAACGTGCGGCGTGCGGCGCCCAATCTTGGAAGGGCTTGAGCGTGTCGGGCAGGTCGTCGAGGAGTGCACGCGTGTCCCGCTCGAAGGCGGTTTGGTCGGGATCGGCGACGCCAGCGTGCGCGCCGTCTCCAAAGTGCCGAGAGGGGTGCTCCGTCTCGTCCGCAGCGCTGAGCGCCGCGAACATGCTCGCGGCGGAATTCGGGAAGCGAGTCATCAGCGCGAGCAAGAACATGACGGCGCGAAAATCACCAGGCGCTGACAACGTACCTTCGAACACCAAAAGGTCATCCTTGCTCAGCCGCGCCTTGAGCAGGCGGTAGACGTTGGTGAAGCGATTGGCGGATCGCGGTGAAGGAACGAGCGGCAGCAGGCGCGCGGCGAAATCCTGCTCCTGCTGACGAATCTCGAGTGCATTGTAGTCGAGCTCCGGCACGCCACTCGCGGCACGGCTCGACGCCGGGTTCGGAGGCGGGGGCGCTGACACGGGCGGGCGCGCGGGCGCCTGCGGCTGGACCGGTGGATGAGCGCCCCCACTCCCTTCGCCCGGTGTCCCAGGTGAGGGGACCGGTGGCACGACGGGTTTCACCCCCACGTGCGGGGGCGCACCTTGCTCGGGCGGAGACGGTGCGTCGACCACGACGCCAACCGGCGGCGCATGACCGTTCGTGAGCAGTCCGCGGTTCCGAACCGGCAACAGCGTTTGCATCAAACGCTGAAAGCCCGCCGGATCCATCGGCTTGAGCGAGAACGGGATCTGAAAAATCTTCTCGAGGTAGTTTTGAGGCGTCGTGAGCCACTCGCGCCCGCGTTTGCGATCGACGGGTCGAAACGCGGAATACGTCCGTTCGAGTGCGTGGAGCAACCACCGTGGATCGACCCCGACCACGACCACGAAGAGCTTGAAAGCCAGCAGAAGGTGTACGGCTTGCAACACTTCGAGCACGCGAGGAACCGGACAACGATCGAGGTCGTCAACGTAGAGAACGATCCGCTGGATCGGCTGCGTGTTCGTCGCCTCTGCGGTGGTGTTGAGCAACGTCGCTAGCTTTTCGAAGTCGCGACGGATCGTGGAAACGATGCCGAGGTGCCGGCGATAGTCGTCCGACTGCATGCGCTCGAGTAGGTACTTCGAGAGGCTGCGCCCTTCGTCGATTTCGAGCAGCCGGGCGTTGATGCGTTGGATTTTCGCGTCGGCCTCGCTGAGCCGCAGACCGGCGCTCTGCTCTTTCGCACGCAGTTCGTTGAGCGCCTTCTCGAGCTCGATTTCCTCCTTCGAACGCTCCTGCCGAGCTTGCTCCAGAAGCTTCACGGCCCGCGCTTTCGTCTTGCCGAGTGTGTCGAGCACCTGCTTGGCTGTTTGCATCGGCTTCTTCAGAAAGAGCGCCGCGGCACCGAGAATGCCCGCGACTTCCGTGAATGCGGCTGACACGCCGACGGTGAACGTTTGCTCTTTCAAGAACTTCTGGAGGACATACGCCACGGCCGGAACGAGTAGCAGCAAGCTCGCACCGACCACGATGACCGCCAACCGGCTCGTGTTTTTCGGGAACTCGAGCAGCACCGCGCGCACGCGCCCCGCCAAGCTGTAGGCCTCTCTAACGGCGGCGTCGAGTTCGTCGGCGCTCGCGAGGACCTTGGGCAGCCCGAGAGCCTCGACCGAAGCGAGGCCTTCCTTGATCTCTTGATCCTCCCGGATTTCGAGCCATAGGTCCTTGGCGTGCAGATCCGCCAGCGAGACCTGCTTGGTTGCCCGCTGCGTGGCAGCCTCGCTGAGACTCTTTTCAGCGTCCCTTCGCTCCTGCAGGGCGCGTTTGTGTTCGTCCTGCGCCTCCTCCTTCAGCTGCTTGGCGGTTTCGAGCTCGGTCACGAGCGCCTTGCGTGCGGCCGCGGGGTCCTCTGGGGCGACCGCTCGCGCCAACTCCTCGATGATGTGGCTGACGAGGCTCGCCCATAGATTCGCGTCGATGTAGTGCCAGGCGTTGAAGCGGATCTGTGCAACGCGCGTGTGGAAGCGCTTGCCTTCGCCGGCCCGTTCCGCCTCGATTGCCATCGAGCGAATCCGGTCCCACATGCGATCCATGAAGAACGACTTGCCGGTGCCCCAGTCACCGAACAGACCGATCGACAGCGGTGGGTCGACATCGCGCGCGAGGATCACGGAACATAGCGTCTGAACGTCGACCGCGACGCCAAGATCGTCCGGGGTGTCACTGTTTCCGTCGGAGCGAAAACCAGCCATGAGCTGCGTCGAAGCGCCGGAGAGGGCTGCGCGAAGGTGAAGCGCGCCGGCGCGGAGCTCGACGTCGGAGAACGCGTGGAGCGCGCTCAGACATTCGCGGACACGCGCCGGGGGGAGCCAGGACACGAGACTCTGGACGCGCTTAAGCAAGTAGGGACGCGCAGAACCAGCGATGATGCACGCGGCTCCAAGGAAATCGGTGAGCTTGCTCGTGTCATCCAGCGCGGTGACGAACGCCTGCGTGAGTTCGGCGTGTGCAAGGGCGAAAATCGCCCCCTCCTCGACGAAGCCCCGAATCGTGAGATCGATCAGATCAGGGACGAGCTCCGGTACGGCGACAACCCTGAGCACCTGAAACACGTCGATCGACCAATTGCCCGTGAGCTGAGCTCGCAGGAGGGCGACGTGATCAGGTTGACCGCGCCAGCCAATCGTTTCCAATAGCCGTCGAATGAGCGGATCTCGCGCCCAAAAGGGATCTGGCTGTGCCGAGTCGTAGCCATCAGGACGACCTCGCAGGCCGCCGGCCACATATGCGAGTTGGAGGGACGTGCTCCAGTCTTTCCAAGACGTCTTGAAATGGTTGACGACCGACTCCAGGTCTGCGGGAACCCCGTGGTTGGGAAAGGTTATGCCAAGCGCTTCGACGAGCGACGCCCTGCCCTGCTGTTGCTCCTCCCCGCCTGGTGACGATTCACCTAACACCTTCTCTGCGAGCACCCGCCACAGCGGTTCGCAATCGACCTTGCTCACCGCGATTTCGAGCTCGTCGAGCATCTCTTCGCGCTCATCGAGGCTCTCGCTCGTGAGGCGCGCCATGACGCGCGCGACGTCGATGGGTCGGCGGCGCTTTTCCTCCGGCAATCGATCACCGCCTGCCTCGTCCTCAACGCGTGAAACGAACCGGCGCACCGCCCCCACAAGCTCGGCCAGAGCCCGCTCGTCTGTAGGAGACTCGAAATGGATGCGCTTCAGCCGATGGAAGAGCCCATCGATGCGTCCGAAAGAATCGGCATCGGTCCTCCCCAGGACGACGGGGAGAAGGTTCTTTCTGAGCTCGACGGCGCGCTCGGTGTACGCCTGCTGGTACGACCCCCAACCCGCTTCGCCGAGGACGACGATCGCGCACCTCGCCTCGCGGAGGGCTTTGGTTTCACGCTTGTCCCAATCATCGCCCGCATCAAGCGAGTCGACCGAGTACCAAACCGAAAATCCAGTGGCGCGCAGCGCCTCGACGAACTCGCGAACCCCTTGTTGCTTGGAGTTGTAGAGCAAGAAGGCGTCCGGCGCGCGCTCGCGTTCCGGTGCTTCAGCGTTGCGAGAACGCTGATCGCGAATCGATGTACCGGCGGTACCCCGAGCTGGACCTTTGACCTCGTCGCTCTCCATGCCCCGCAAATCCTTGGCGCCAGGACCGAATGCAGCCCCTGGAGGCTGCCAGTCTTGGGGGATTGGGAGCCGAGCGTCAAGCTTGCTTCATCTTCTCTAGCACGAGCGCGAGCGCCTCGTTCGGATCGTCCAGGATCATCAGGTTGGCGTTGCCCGTGCGCGCCAGGCGTGACACCTGCATCTTGCCGCTTGCGGTCTGGACCAACACCGCGAGGATCGGCGAGCGCTTGAGCAGATCGGCGCGGCGAGCCTGAACGACCGCCTCGAACTCGGGATCGTTGCGGCGCGACGGTGCCCCACGCACGTCGTAGATCCAGGCCATCGGTGACCTCGCCCTGGTGCCGAGCTCGCCGGACTTGATGCGGCGGTCGAGGAGCCAGTCGTCCACCACGCGGAGGAACGCGTCGTACGCTTCGTGCACGGCGCCGACATCCGGGTACACCACGTCGTTGCGGCGCAGCCAGACGACGCCGTTGTCACCGAGAACGACGTCGAAGTGATCCTGGTGGACGACGCGTTCGGCGGTGGTCGGGGCGAGAGACTTGCTCGACATGGAGCCCAACCATGGCTCACGGTACCTTCCGTGTCGACCCTTCTGTCACCCCTCGGGTAGATGCCGTCAGCGCACGAGGACCACGTCGTCCAGCACGACGTCCACCCCATACTCGTCCGCGGTCGTCCACGCGTTGTCCCAGTCGAACTCGAAATTGATGCCCATTGCTTCCGACGGATCCGGTGTGTCGTCCGGCAGCCCGCCCATCACGTCCGAAAACAGGACCGTTACCGTACGCGGCTCCGCTCCCACATCGTTGATCATCGTGACCCCCGCGCGACACGAGTCCCCCGGCAACTCCGGATCTTCGGGGACGCAGGTCGCCACGTTCGGCGAGCACGTCGGGTTCCTCGGATCCGTGCTCGGCAGGTTGTTCGATGCGCTGAGTACGTGGAGCGCTATGCGCCCACTCGGCCCCGCATCGCCCGAGATCGTGAAGGAGACGCCCGAATACTCGGACATGTCGACGATGCACGGCGCAAACCACAGGCCGAAGCCCGACCACGTTCCCACGGTGCCGGTCACGTGCTGCGACTCTGCGCCGAGATCCTGACTCAACACCGTCGCCGACATTTCCTCGGCACAAGCGTCGACCCCCGGATACACGTAGGGCCCGCCGAAGAATTCGAGCCACCATTCACCGCTCGGCGCGTGGAATATCCCGTTGTCGAGGTTCGAGAAATCGGTGATCAGATCGCTTGCGGGCGTGACGGGAGCGCAGGGGTCCATGTTCGCGCACGTCATCGGGGCACAGTCGGGCTCGCCGGCGCTGCCACCGGTCCCACCGGTGCCACTTGCTCCTCCGTTGGTACCGCCCGTTCCGGCGCCGGAGCCGCCCGTGGCGCTGGAGCCGCCCGTGGCGCTGGAGCCGCCCGTGGCGCTGGAGCCGCCCGACGCGCTGGACCCGCCCGTGGCGCTGGTGCCACCGGCGGCGCTGGTGCCGCCCGACGCGCCGGCACCGCTTCCGCCGGTGCCGCCGGATCCGTCGTGAGTCGTCGACTCGCCGCCACAGGCCGCAACGAGGAGAAGCAACGGCCCGAGCCGCACCGAGGTCCGGGGCGTCGTCATCGGCACGAAGTATGACACGGTGCCACTCCCGCTAGACCGCAGCGCCTCTACGGCATGCTTCCGATGTGCGCGTAGCTGATGTTCGCACCGTTGAAGCCGTAGGGAAGTCCACCGATGCCGTCGAGGCGGCCGGTGAACGACCAGCCCGTCACGGGATTGGAGGCGATGCCAGCTGCCATCACGGTGCTCGCGCTCATGGACTCGGGACCGGAGGCCCGTGAGTCGAGATGGTTGCCGCTGGCGTCGAAGACCGCGACGTAAAGGTTCTCTCCCGTCGTGTAGGGGAGGGCTCCGCCGCCGAGATCGATGGAGCTGCCCATCTTGCCCATGATCCCGATGCGACCGGAAACCGGATCGACGGCGACGGCCCCGACGCTGTCGTCTCCGCTGCCGCCGATCGCTCGGGACCAGATCGGCGAGCCGTCGCTCGCGGCGAGGCGTACGAGGAAGCCTTCCGTGCCGCCCGTGGATCCACCGGGCGCGGCGCCAGTGCCGAATTCGATGTTCGACACGAAGGTACCGCCGGCGATCACGTCGCCGTTCGGCGCGACCGCGAGGGCACGAACCATGTCCGTCCCACCGCCACCGAAATGACGAGCCCAGATCGGCGCGAACGAGGCGTCGAGCTTGGCCAGGCAAGCATCGTAGTCGCCGAAGGGCGCGCGCTCGCCGGGCGTGGAGCCGAAATCGATGACGGCTGCGCACATGCCGCCGACCGCGACGCTGGCATCGACACCGTTGGAAGCCACCGCTCGAAGCTCGTCGTGGAAAGCATTGGAGCCAAAGTCGACTGCTCGCACAACCGAAAGATCCGACGCTGCAAGCTCCAGGACGAACCAGTCGAGGTAGCCGTACGGCGAGGTGAGGAGGATGCCGCCGAAGTCGACGTCGCCGCCCCAAAACATCCCGCCCACGACCGCGTTCCCGTTCGACTTCACGGCGAGGTTCGGGGTCGGCTCGTAGTTGTTGGAGGAATACGAGTAGACATTGGCGCCCGCGCACATCGAACCCAGGCTGACGCCGTCGCTCGCGCGGAGCTTGGTCACCAGCACCGAGCCAGCGCCGCAACTGAGGCTCGATCCACCGAACGAAGTCGCCCCCGCAACTTGATTCCATCCGCTGACGAAGAGCTCACCCGCCCCGTTCGACGCGACCGCGTCCGCGCCTTGGACGCCAGTGGAACCGAGCGTGCGCGCGCGAACGAAGTTGCCGCCAGCGTCGTAGGTGAGGAGGTAGCCGTCACAGGAGCTCGGCGTGCGGGTGCCGCCGTTGAACGGTGTTTCAGAGCAAAAAATGCCGGTCGCGTAGCTGTTGCCGCTCGAATCCGTCGCAATCCCGGTTGGATACGGATGGAAGGAGTCTCCCGCCAGACTCAGCGCCCAACCGTTCCCGGCGTCCTTGAGGGTGAAAGTCGCGGTGACGGTTTCGTCGTCGTCGATGGCGAGGACGCAGTCGTTCGTGCCCGTGCAGGCGCCGCTCCAGCCGTCGAACGTCGAATTCGAGCTCGGCGCCGCGTGCAGCGTGACGCTTGAGCCGCCGATGTACTCGACGTCGCACGTGGTGCCGCACTGGACGCGCGAGTCGGTGGACGTCACGGTGCCGGTCCCGGTGCCCATCTTGTCGACGGTGAGCGTGAACGACTCCGCGCAGCTTCCGCCGACGCAGAGGTCCGACGCGCAGTCGACGTCGAGCCGGCAGTCTTCGCCCGCCGCGCACCCGTCGCAATCGACGCCGCCGCAGTCGAGCGCGGATTCGTCGCCGTTCAGGATCTTATCGTCGCAGGCCGGCGCGGCGCAGGTGCCCGCGTCGCAAAGGCCGCTCGCGCAATCGCTGTCCGCCACGCACCCGATGCCGTTGGCGCAGAGTCCGCAAGTGCCGCCGCAATCGCGCCCCGTTTCCGTGCCATTTTGCACGGTGTCGGTGCAGGTCGGGATGGCGCAGCGACCGCGATCACAGCGCAGGCCCACGCAGTCGCCGTCGATCGAACAGCCGAGTTCGTGGTCGCAGGGCGCGCAGGCCGGGCCGCCGCAGTCCGCCGCAGTCTCACCGGGATCGACCGCACCATTGGCGCAGGTGTCCGCGCGGCAGACGCCAAGCTTGCACACCTCACCGTCCTCGCAGTCGCTGGTCGTCTCGCAATCCGGGAGCACCGGGCATGGGTCGCAACTCGGACCGCCGCAGTCGACGCCACTTTCAGTGCCGTTCCTCACCTCGTCGGCGCAACTCGGCCGCTGGCAGACTCCATCGAGACAGGACAAGCTCGTGCAGTCCTCGGCGGCTTCGCACACCGCCCCGGGTGCGCACGGGATGCAGGACCCTCCACAGTCGACGTCGAGCTCGTCGCCGTCGGTCATGCCGTCGGAGCAGTGCTCGGGCGCGTTCGGATCGACGGGCGTGGGTGGAGGCGTGACCACGCACGCACCGTCGACGCACTCGGCGCCGGCAGCGCAATCGCGTGTTTCCCTGCATTCCGCGCGGCACACACCGCCCAGGCAGATTTCGGGGGCAGTGCAATCGGAACTGTAGGCGCAGGCCTTGCCATCGGTCGCACCGCCGCTCGGCTCATCCACGTCCGGCAGGTGCCCTTCGTCGTCGAGCTCTTCAGGATCGGCGCACGTCCCCTCGACGCACACCTGTCCGGGAGCGTCCGCCTCCTCGTCGGGCGGCAGACAATCGCGGCTCGTGCTGCATTGATCGCGACACTCTCCGTCGCTCCCGCACAAGAGCGAGGGTGGGCAATCGCTGTGGTAGATACACTCCGTCTCGTCGTCGAGCTGGCAGACGTGGAACGGCCGGTCGCTTGCCAGGCACCGTTGACCCATCGGGCAATCCCGCGACGTGGTGCACGCGTCGTGGCAACGCCGGAACGCGCACACCAGAGGATCATTGCAATCAGAATTGAGGAGGCAGCCCTCGCTTTTTTTCGCGAGTGCGGCCGCCGCACTCGGCGTGTCGCTGCTGCAAGCGCTCGCCAGGGCAAGCACTGCAGCTGCGGCACCCACGGCTAGCAGACTCCCACCACGCACCCACAACCGGACAGACGAGATGTCCCTCATCCTCGAGGTCGGTAGTGCGATCTCACCACGGTGTCAACGCGAGCCACCTTCAACCGGAGGCATCGGATGGCCCCCCGCGCGGTCGTCGCTACGGCGTCGCGCGGGTGAAGTGCATCACCGTCAGGTCCGAGTACGCGGCTGCCGGATCGTAGAACCATAGACTGTCGCCCTCGACGCAGAAGGTGACCTCGCGCACGCCGCCGAAGTTCAGCACGTTGCCCGTCATCATCACCGAGCCACTGGCACTGTCGCCGCTGCCGTCGATCCAGCCGCACTGATGGAGCTTGCTATCGGTGTTCATGCTGTAGTCGCTGGTGCCCAACGTCAGCGTGCCTTTGGTCGTGCCGCGCGCCGTCTGCAAGCCGTCCGTGCAGTGGAACCCTCCCTCGGGTGGCTGGACGCACGCGTCCCTCAAGGTCCAGCTCCCCACGGGGTCGCCGCCGCAATCGGCCGGCGGCGTGCAGACCTCGGCGAAAGCCACGTTGCCACCGTTCTGCCCGGCGCCGCCGCTACCCCCGGGGCCACCGCTTGCGTCGTCGTCCGAGCAAGCGACCGTAGCCGCCCCCAGCGCCATCACGACCTGAACCATGACGAAGTGTCGCACCATTGCCCATCATACGGCACCGGGGCGCGGACTTCGCCCTGGCACGAAAACTAGCGATTTTTGCGGCGGAACGCTAGCCGCAGCTCGCGTAGTCGTCGTACTCGAAGCACTGCTGCCGATCGCAGTCGAGGAAGCGCCATCCATAGCCGTCGACGCAATCGATGATCCAGTTGTCTTGGCAAAACCTGCGATCGAGTCCCGTACCCTCGTTCATGCAGCGCGGGTCTCGTTCGGTACTGATGGCACAGAAACTTCGGTGCCCCTCGAGCTCGATGCAGGCGCCGCCCGGGCAAGCCGTGATCTCTTCGACGAAGCCCTCCCGACAAACGGTGAGCACGCCGGCATCGCACGTCGTCGCCCACGGATCCGCCTCACATCGCGCGTCTTGCTCGGGGGTTACCGCACAGAACGTGATACTGGTGGCGCCCTTCACGCAGGTGCGCGGCGGCGACTCCGCCGCGCAATCTTGGTCGTCGTAGGACGAGCCGTCGGCGCTGCAAAGGAATCGCACGTCTGCGGCGCAGTACCCCTGGCCCTCGCCCAGGCAACCCGGGTCGATCGGCTGCCCTCCGCAGTCGCCGCCGTCACACTCGCTGGCGGAGCCGAAGTCGCAACCGCCGAGCGCCACGACAATCCCGAACGCGAGCAACGCGATTACCCTCATGCCACGCGTTCTGCAGCATGTGTGCCACGCGTGGGAGCGAACGAAATGCCCAGGATCCGCCCGAGCGGTCGAACGGCACGCGACTCGTGACGTGGGCAGTCAGTCACGGTGTGAATCAGCGGCACGGGGGTGGCTCGCCGCCCCGGAGCGCCAACCCGCACGCTTTTTCGGATCGATTTGCAATCGCGCGTCCAATGACCAAGGTTAAACGAATCCCATGAGACGACTTGGATCCTTAATCACGCTCCTTGCCGTGGGCGCCTACGGCGCGTCTGCTTGCTCCTCTGACGAAGAAACGCCGCCCCCGGGGGCGGGAGGCAGCGCGGGGGCCGCGGCTAGCTCGGGCACCGGCGGCGGCGTCGACGATTGCTTGCCGAGATCTTGTTGTCGCGACGGGATCGTCACCACGACGTACGCACCGTGTGAGAAGCTTCAGTCCGTCTGTGTGCTGGGCTGTCGCGCCGATCTGCCCGAGATGGGATGTGTCACCACCAACTCGCTTGGCGGCGAGGAGGAAGCGATGGCCTTTGCTCAGTCGCTCTGCGTCGGGGATGGCAGCGCCGGCAAGGGAGGAGCGGGCGCGGGCGGGATGTCGGGCGGCGCGGGCAACGGAGGCCTCGGCGGCCAGCCCATTGAAGGGGGCGCAGGCGGTCAGGGCGGCGAGGGCGGCGCGACGGACGGCGGGATGGGCGGAGAAGGCGGGCGCTGAGAATTTCTCGGGCTTTTCGCCCGGATTGACGCGCTCATGGGGGACTGACCCAAAGGTCACTCCCGCGCGCCCTAGCGGGTCGGTACCTTGGGCGAGCGATGAACGTGACGCTCTTGATCGGCGCCGTCGTGCGCCAGACCACGGTGCTCATCGCCGAGCTCGCGACCGCCGGCGGCGTGCGTGCGCCGCTCGCGCAAGTGGCCGACAAGGTTTTCATGGATCTGGTGCGGGAGCTCGAGCGCCAGGGCGTCAGCCGCAAGGTGAGCGCCGACATGTTCGGGATGGGGCTCCGGTCGTACTTGAGACGCATCCAGCGGCTCGGCGAGAGCTCGACCGAGCATGGGCGCTCGCTGTGGGAGGTCGTGCTCGACTACCTCCGCGAGCGCGGTGTGGTGTCGAGGGCCGACGTCTTCACGCGCTTTCATCGAGACGACGAGACGCTCATGCGCGGCGTGCTGCACGATCTCACGGAAAGCGGGCTCGTGTTCTCCTCGGGCTCGGGCCCCGACTCCGTCTACCGCGCGGCCTCCGAGGAAGAGCTGGGGGAGCTCAGGCGGGTCCGGCGCGCCGAGGGGCTCGACGAGCTCATTTGGGCCATCGTTTACCGCAGCGGTCCCATGACCGAGGCCGAGATCCTCGCGCTCGGCGGCATCGCTCCGGGCGAGCTCGCGCCCGCGCTCACTCGGCTGACGGCCAGCGGGCGGGTCGACAAGATCGAGCGTGACGGAGAACAGCGCGTTCGCGCTGGATCATTCGTGGTGCCGCTCGGGGCCGCCGCCGGTTTCGAAGCATCCGTGTTCGATCACTTCCAGGCCGTGGTGAAGACCATCAGCAGTCGCTTGCGCCGCGATCCACCGCCGCTGCCGCTGCCGGAGGGTCTCGCGGCGACCGACGTGGTGGGCGGAAGCACGTACACGCTGGATCTCTTTCCTGGTCATCCCGAGATTGCAGAGGCAATTGCGACGCTCGCGAGATTTCGCGAGCGCATGGGAAAGCTCAGGCAGCGCGTGGAGGCGTACAACGAGGCGCACGGCGTACCGGCCGGGTTCGTGAAGCTCACCGTGTACGCCGGACAATGCTTGATCGCAGACGACGGGGAGGAGGAGGTGGCTTCATGACACGTTCGGTTTTTCGGCTGAATTTTGGCTTTCTGGGGATACTTTTCGGACTCTTGCTCGTCGCCTGTCGCTCGGGCTCGGGCTCGGGCTCAGGCACGCCTGAGGTGGGAAGCGAGTCGCACTTTCTGACTTCCTGCAACGCGACCTGCGCCCAGGATTTCGAATGCCTCTGCGGCGTCTGCACCGAGCGCTGTTCGAACAACGACACTTGCAGCGCCATTTATTCTGGTGCCGAGTGCGTCGACGTTGCGAGCCGGCCCGAGGCGTCTCGCTGCGAGGAAAGCGACGGCCCGGCGTTCTGCGACGTGCGCTGTACGGCGGACGCGGACTGCGCGGGGCTGGGCTCCGGCTTCACCTGCGTGGCCGAGTTTTGTCGTCAGGGCACGCCCGTGGGCGGCGGCGATCGCGTCGAGCTCGACGAGATTTGTGACATCTACGTCGCGGACGTCTGTCGGGCGAAGATCGATTGCTACGACTGGGACTACCAGAGCTACGAGAGCTGCCTCACCGCCCAGGAATGCGATGGCTTTGCAGACTTGGAAGCGATGCTGGCGGCCGGCAGTGTGAGTTACGACGCCGCAGCGGCGGGGGACTGCATCGCACTGTTCGAAGCCGATCCCTGCGCGCTCGGGCCGATCGTGTTCGCGGTGCCGGCGGTGTTCGAGATCCTCAGCTGGTGTGAGGCTCTGCATGGCAATCTCGGCGAAGGTGCCGCCTGTACCAGCGGCGCCGAGTGCGGCGAGGGGCTCGAGTGCGACAAGACCGTCACATGCCCCGGGACCTGTATCGTCCCGCCGCCGAACGACAACTTGCCGGAGGGCTCAGCCTGCCTGACCGCGATCTGTATCCCTGCGCAGGAGCATTGTTCCCAATGCGCGCTCGGGCTCGAGTGCGTCAACGAGGTTTGCGTGACAACGCAGATGGTCGGCGACCCGTGCGAGGGCATCCTCGGCTGTGGCAACGTCCTCTGGTGCAACATGAACGCGGGCGTCTGCGCTCCGAAGGCGCAGGTCGGCGAGCCGTGCAGTGACTTCCGGCAAATCGCCGCCGACTGTGCGGCGGGGTTGTGGTGCGACGATCCTCCCGCGATGCCCGATGTCGCCGGGACCTGCTTCGAGCGATCGGTCCTGGGCGGGCCTTGCCGCTCCGACTCGGACTGCGTCGAGCCCCTGAGCTGCCTGCCGGGTGCGTCGCGGATCGAGCGCGGCACCTGCGGCACGCTCCAACCGAACGGCTCGCCCTGTGACAGCTTCGCGGATTGCGAGTCAGATCTCTGCGATGGGGCGACCTACACTTGCGTGCCGCAACCGGTGCTCGGAGAGGAGTGTTTGGACACCTGCGCGGAGGGCTTCGTGTGCGGGAGTGCAGGGACGTGCGCGGTGAAACGTTACGCCGGAGAAGCGTGCGGCGACACCGCTGCTTGCATCCAATCGCGCTGCATCGGCGGCACCTGCACGAACCGCGGGCACTTCGGCGATCCTTGCGCGACCGCGGACGACTGCCTCTCCGGCGTCTGCGACGGCGTGTGCATCGATCCGGTGGGCTGCGCCGGGTAGCCGCCCTCAGGGGCTTGGCGCGGCCCGAGCACGGTGTGGACCTACTCGCAGTCCTCGGGCGGCGCCGGGATGGGGGGCCACACGCAGATCGAGTTTTGGCAGCTGAGACCCGTCGCGCAGCGCAAGAAGCCGGGCACCTTGTCGCAGGGCTCGCCCCCCTGCGCCCAATTCATACAGTGGGCCGTCTCCGGATCATTCGGATCGGTCTCGCAGCTGCCGTCGGGACAGCCCACGACGCGATCGGCAAAGGTGCCGCACACGTCGCCCTCGTCACCCTCCTCGACGAGCACGCAGACGTTTTCGGTCGTGCAAGCAGTGCCGGAGCCGCAATACGTACTCATTGACTCGGTCATCAAGCACGGGTCGCCGGGAAGAGCGGCCACCGTGCAAATACCGTCGATGCAGACGAGGGCGCCGAGCTCGCGATCGGCCTCGCAGGTGTGCACGTCGTCACACGACTCGCCCTCGCGCCGTCTCGGCGTGCATTCACCCTCGATGCAGTCCATCTCCTCGACGCAGTCGAACACCGGTTCGTCGCAGGCGCCGCCTGCCTCATGTCGGGGGTTCGGAGCGCACGTACCGCAGGCGCCACCGCCCGCGGTGCAATAGCCACTCTCGCATTGCTGACTCGTCGCGCACGCAAAGCCGCTTGCGATCGTACCGTTCGGCAGCTCGCACGTTTCCACCACGTCCTCACAGCTTGCAGCGTCGTAGCTCGTCGCGCACCGCGCGTAGTCCGGGCCCGTGATCGCGATGCCGGGCAACTCGAGCCACGCGCACTGCTCGTCCGCGATGCCCTGACAGGCCGAAAGAGATCCGCCGAACAGGTATTCGTCGCAGCGAGCCGCCCACGCGCAGTACGACTCCACGTACTGAACGCACCCCGCGACGACACCGCCCGTGCCGCCGGAGCCGCTCGTGCCGCCGGTGTCGGTCCCGCCGGAACCACCCGTCCCACCGGTGCCCGTCCCGCCGGAACCGCCCGTCTCGCTCGAACCGCCGGTGCCGCCCGAGCCTCCCTTGCCGCCGCTCGAGGCGCCCGCGTCCCCCGACGTGCCACCGGCGCCAGCCTGCTCCTCGCTGTCCGCCGCACCGAACGTCGAGCTGCAGGCGCTCGCCGTCAGGAGCACGAGCGCCGCACCGGAACGTCGAAGCGCGAAGGACGAAGCGCCAGAAGACAAGGGAGCTCAGCTTATCACGGCGCGCGCCGTTCACCAGACGCCGGCAGGGTTAGCCCGGCGTCACGTTCGTGAGCACGAACACGTAGTCCTGGTAGTCGCCGTTCGAGGCTTCCTCCCCGCCGATCAGGTACGCGTTGGGGATCACCATGTCGTTGGCATCGCGGAGTGTCCAGACCTTGACGCGGTGTTCCCCGTCGAAACCCTCAGCGTCGTCACTGCTCAGCGTGCCGACCCCGGACGGCTCCATGAAGATGCTGAACTCGCCGGTTGGTTCGAATGTCGTGCCCCCGCTGGCGAGCGGTGGCTCGAGCATGCGCGACTTGTCGTTGGTGTGCGCGTCGTCCATCTCCGCCATCGTGCCCACCGTTGTGCGCATGGCCGCATTGCCCGGCGTGTGCCACCCGAACGGCACCTGCCCCGGCGGGGAAAAACGCCCGATGGGCCGAAGCTCCACCGGCATGCCCGCGTTCGCGCGCGTGAACGTCGCTGCGGCGACCTCGTCGGTGCCCGCCTCGACGCCGGGGAGGGAGCCCGGATTCGCGTTGTTGCGGATGCTGGTCGGGATGTTGGACTCCCACTCGGGGAACGCGCCCAGGATCTGGCCGAACGTCGGCTCGAGCTCCACGTACGTGAGAACGAGCGCGTAGAACGACACGGCGCTCGACCCCGCGCCGGCTGCGGTGAGCGACGCTTCCAGCACGGTCGCGCCGTCGTTTTGCGCGGGAGCCGTCGGCAGCAAGGTGTTCGCGGTGACGAGTCGCACCGTCACGTCCAGATCCGCGCCGGCCTGGAGCAAGCCGGTGGTGACCGTCGGCTCCGTGATTTCGAAAAACTCCGCGTCCTCGCCCGTCACCTCGAAGGCGAACGGCGCCGGACTCGAGTCGCCGTTGTGGATGCGGAACGTGCTCGTCGGGCCGAGCATCGGGCCGCTCGTGCGGTTCGAAGGAACGCCGGTGGTCGTGTAGCGCACCCCGGTCCACAGCGCGCGCGACGACGCGAAGGCCAGGGTGGAGCTCGCGCCGCCACCGCCGGAGCCGCTCTCGCCGCTCGTTCCGCCCACACCCGCGCTGGCTCCCCCGGTGCCGGACCCCGCGTCACCCCCGACGCCGGCCGAGCCCGCGCTGCCGCCGGATCCTCCCATCGCACCGGCACTCCCACCGCTTGCTCCGCTTGCGCCACCAGCACCGCCGCTGGCGCCGCCGCTTCCCGCCACCCCGCCGGTACCGCTACCGCTGCCGCTCGCACCCCCGGTCGATCCTCCGCCACCACCCGCTCCGCCGCTCAGGCCTCCAGTTCCGGCGTTCATGCTGCCCCCGTTCCCCGCGCCGGTGACGCCGGCCCCTCCGCCCGTGCCGCCCGCGGTCGTCGATGCTCCCGCCGCGCCATCGGCACCGCTCCCCTGATCACTACAGGCGAGGATCAGCGTTGCCGCGAGCACCAGCGGTGCGAAACGAAGAAACGGTCGCGTGAGGTGAAGCATGATGCTCTCAGTGGACGCAGCGGACCGCGTTCTTCGTGGTTCGAAGATCGTAGAGGGCGGCGCCGTAGTCGAAGGATACGTACCACGCGAGCTCCGCGCTGCCCGCCCACACGCTGCCGGTCCAGAACGCCCCCGAGGCCGTGTCGGGGAACGCCGTCGCATCGATCGCGGGAGCGCGCACGCGCTCGTCGACGAGCGTCTGGAGCTCCGGCATGCTCGGGAGACGCCAATCGCCGTGCTCGTCGAGCTCGAGGTCGTCGCAATAGCGAGTCGCGTCCTCCTGCGTCAGTGCTTCCGGAGCGACGCTCTGCTGAAAGGTGAGCCCGGTGCGTCGGTCTCGCACGCTGGATCCCGCGAGCTCGTACCGCGCCCCGGTCCGCGGCTTTTCGGCCGGCGAGGCGACGCAACGTACGCGGAAGGTGCTCTCCTGCTCGCCCACGTCGGGATAGCCGAAATAGAAGTACGCGTACCAGGCGCGAGTCGGCTCCTCGGCACTCGATGAAGAGCTCCAGAACCACTCACCGGGCGTCTCCGGAAACGCCGTCGTATCGATGGCCGGCTCCGTTCGCTCGAGATCGAGCAAGCTCACGAGCTCGATCCGCGTCGGCAGGCGATAACCATCGCGACCGCCCAGACGCAGCTCGGTGCAGTGATCCGCCGCCTCCTGCCAGGTGAAGGTTTCTTCAGGCACCGCGGCCTGCCACACCAGGCCGGTCACGAGGTCGACGACCGTTTCGCTCTCGGCCGTGTCGTAGTGGCGTGCGTTCGGCAGGCCGAGTCCGGGAGCCGTCGGCATCGGCCACGCCGCGTCGTTCGGCTCGGAGGTGCTGCCGGTCACCGGGGCTTCGTGCACGGTCCCGCACCCGACCGCAGCCAGCAAGAGAACTCTACGCCCGGTGCCGATCAGAAGGTCTCTCCCGCCGACGGGGTTCGCAGGCGGAACGCCTTCGTCTTGACCAGCGAGACGAGGAAATCTCGCACGGAGTAGCCCGCCGCGGTGCTCGCGGCCTTGTACGCATTCTCGATCGAGCCCGTATCGGGCGTTCCCTCGAGGCGACCGAGCATGTAGCGCGACCACTGGCGAGCGGTGCACCAGCGGACCTCTTCGTTCTCACCCAGTGCGGCGACGAGCTCTTGCGCGTTGTTGAACGGGATCTCGACGCCATTCGGCGTGACGCCACCCACGCCGGTGCCGCTCGGGAGGGGCTCCCCCGCGGCGTTGATCGGCTTGTTTTCCTCCGTCGTCCGGTAGTGCCCGATCGAGTCGAAGTTCTCGAAGGCGAACCCCCAGGGATCGAACAGGGCGTGACAGCCCGTCGCGCAGGCGTTTTCGGCGTGATCGGCGAAGCGCTCGCGCGTGGTCATCCCCGCCTCGGGCGGCCGCACCTCCGGTACGACGAGCGGCGGCGGCGGCACCGAGCCACAGAAGAGTTGCCGGTACACGACGAGGCCGCGATCCACGGGTGGCGCCGTGCCGTTCGTGCGTAAGAACGGCACCTGCATCAGGATGCCGGCGCGCTGCGAGGGGTCGAAGTCGAAGCGCGTGAAGGTCGAGCCGCTTGCCGTGGTCCCGTACTCGGGGGCCGTCGTCGCGTTGACGAAGGTGTACGGTGCGGTGAGCAGCGTCTTCAGCGTGCCGTCGCCTTCCAGCATGACGGAGCCGACGAAGGCGGAGAGCTCACCGCCGAGCTCCTGCCCGAGGTTCGTGCCCGGAAGCAGATCCACCAGATTGTCGACGTGGAGCCACTGGCGGTGGAAGTTGAAGAGGCCGTCCCGGGCGCGCACGGTGTCCATCAGCATGCGCGCTGCTTGGTCGGCGAGGCCGTCGGGCGTGGCGAGCTCACCGCTCCCGGCCGCCGTGAGCAGCGCCTCGTCGGGCATGGTTTCCCAAAGGAAATACGAGAGCCGCGAGGCGAGCTGGTATGCCGAGAGATTCACCAGCGTGGGATCCGCGCTGTCCGCCAGCGGGGCCTCGTCTGCGAGTTCCCAGTGGTAGAGGAAGTTCGGCGACTGCAGCATCTCGGAAACGACGTGCGTCAGCGACTGATTGAAGTCGAACCCGAGGTCGCGCGCGGTCTGGAACAGCGCGACGAGATCCGCGGACTCCGCACTCGTCACCGGCCTGCGGTAGGCCCTACGCCCAAAGCTGGTGATGAAATCCGTGGCGCAGGTCGTCTCCGCGACGGTTCCGGACGGCGCAGTGCACGGTACCGGTAGCTTCCCGTCCGCCATCGCCGTCGCGGCGAGTGTCGCCGCGCGCTCCATGTACATCTCCGCGTTGATCTTGGCGACGTTGTTCGGCGTCTCGAACCCGTTGTCGCCTGGGCCGTCGAGTTCGAAGCCGTCCGCGGCGCCCGGGGCCGCGCCGAGCAGATCACGGATCGTGTTTTCGTACTCCCGGTGCGTGAGGCGCAGCATCGGAAGGATGCCGGCGCTCTCCGCGGCGGGCGGCGTGTCGACGGGAGGGGGCACCATCATCGTGCCGCCGGTGCCAGCGGTGCCCGCCGTGACGGTGCCGCCCGTGCCGCCCGCGCCGCCGCTCTGCATGGCGCTCCCGGCCATGCCACCCGTCGCGGGAGGGACCATCCCGGTGCCGCCGCTGCCGGCCGCAGCCGAGGTCCCGCCGGTAGCGCCTGTCGCCGTCGCCGCACCGCTGCCGGAGCCGCCCGGGCCCTGAACGTTCGCAGTGCAGGCCGAGAGCAAGAGCCATCCGACCGGGAGGAGCGTGGGGAGGCGACGCGCGAGGTGCTTCACGTGATTCTCCATGGCTCTCACCCGCGCAGCACGGCGAGCTCTCCGCCGTACTCCGTCTGTCCGAAGGTTTCCGTCGGCACGCCGAGTGCGTTGGCGACCGCGATCAGAATTCCGTTTTGGGCCGTGTTGTTCGGCAGCTTCACGCTGCGGCCGAGGCTGAAATAGCCGCCAGCGCTGCCGGCGATGATGGCCGGGACGTTGTTGTACTCGTGCTGGCCGGTGCGCATGTTGTTCATGCCGATGAACACCGAGTTGTCGAGGATCCCCGCCGTCTTCATCGACGTGATCGAGTACGCCACCTGCTCCTGGAACCAGGTGTCCATCGTGTCTTTCTCGGCGCCGTTCCGGTGGGCGATCGAGTGGAACCCGTTGACGTTGCCGGTGTTGCCGTCCTCGCCGCCGGGCATGAAGCCGAGGTTGTAGAGGATGAGATCGCTGTCGCCCTGATCACCGATCTGCAGGACGACCACCCGCGTCGCGTCCGCGGCGAGCGCGGCCACGCTGAGATCGATCATCATCTTGGTCGTGATGTGAGCGTTCTCGGTCGAGCCTGTGTTGACGCCCTCGGGGAGCATCGGCGGCGCGCCCGTGGGGGGCGTCACCGGCCCTGCCGTGAGCCCCATCTCGATCTCGCGGATCGACTGCAAATGCGCATCGATCCTCATGCCGTCCTCCGTCCCGACGCGACCCTTGAAGCGCTCGAGGTCCTTGACGACGGTGTCGAGGATGCTCGTCTTCATCAGGCGATCGCGGTCCGCCGTCGGGTCCGGCATGCCGCCGCTGCCTCCGGAACCACCGCCGGGCATGTCGCCGAAGAGCTGCGTGAACACGCGGTACGGATCGGTCGTCGGCACGATCGCGTCCCCCGCAGCGCGCCAGGAGAGCCGCGCGGTGCTCTTGATGAACACGCCGAGATTCAGGCTCGTGAGCCCGGCGTAGCCCATCGCCTTGAGGCCGGTGCCGATGTGCTGATCGATGGAAGGGCCGCCCGCAACGTTGTTGGCCGTCGAGCTGCCGAACGAGCGGTAGTGCGCGCCGGTCAGCATGCCCTGGAAGCACGCGTGCCCGGACACCTCGCCCCCGGTCGGATTCGGCGACTCCCGGATGAAGCGGTAGTTGATGTTGTCGAGGAGGAGCAGGTCCTCGCGCAGCGGCTCGAGCGACGCCTGGAAGGGCGCGAACGTGTACGCCGTGCCCTCCCCTGGCCACTTCGACCCGGATGTCTTGCTCAGAAATCCGTCCGCCCACACGAGGAAGAACGCACCGCGGGCCGCTGGGACCTGACCCCGGGCTTCTTCCTCCAGATGGAGCAAGGGGAGAAGTGCGGGGCCGACTCCCATCGCTCGAAGCAGCGTCCGTCGCGAAAAGCGATCTGTTTTCGACATCATGGGTAACTGCCCCGTGGGGAGGTGTGACCTGGCCCCGAGCGACGCGGGTCGCTCAGGCCCTCATCGGTTGTTTGCAGAACCTGTTGCCCGGCCCGGGCAGATCCGGTCACGACCCCGGCAAATCAGGTCAGGAATGCGCCGAATCTAGAGACCGGCTGGATGTTTCGCGTCGAACCGGAATGACTACCGGGCTGGCAGCCCGATGATGACGAGCGACTCGCAGCGGCCGCCGGCGCCGAGGGTACTCGGGACATCGAACTGCAGCTGGAAGCCACCCTCGAGCGTCAGCCAGTGATGGCCTTCGACGAGGGGCTCGCTCGCGCATTCCGCTATTCCGCCGCCTCCGCAGTCATCCGTGCAGACATCGCTCCCCGAGTCCGCGAGGCAAACGCCGCCGGTCACGCCGTAGCCGCCCTCGACACGGAAGATCGAGCAACCCGATTCCACGACGATGGTGCAGCTACTCGAGTAGCAGCCGAGCGGGCGGAGTTCGATCCGGAGCTCGTCCCCCGCCGAAAGCGTTTCTCCTTCAGGCCCTGGTATGCCCCGCAAGCAGATCTGTCCGATCTGAGGCTTGGTGCACTCGGGAGCACCCGCCGCGCCCGCGGTGCCACCCGTACCGGCAGTTCCGCCCGTGCCTCCCGCTCCGCCTGTCCCGGATGTTCCACCCGTGCCCGCCGTTCCGCCCGACCCCTGGCAGTCGATCAGCGTGCAACCGATGGTGCCGTCGTTCGCGCAGAAGCAGGTGTTGCAACCGTCGCCGGCGGGGAAACTTTCGCCAGATCGGTAACCCCGATCTCCATAGACACACACGACGTCAGGCGACCCGCCCGTGCCGCCGGTCGACGCGCCGCCGGTCGTGCCACCGGAACCGCCGGTCGATCCGCCACCGCCACCGGAGCCGCCTGTCGATCCGCCATTGCCGCCAGTGCCGCCCTGCGCTCCGCCGGTGCCCCCGGTCGATCCGCCGCTGCCGCCCGTTGAGCCGCCGGTCCCCGACGTGCCACTCGTTCCGTGCTCTTGCACGCTCTCCCCGCCGCAAGCACCGAGCGCTACGGCACCAAACGCCGCTGCCAAGAGAAACGAACTCTGCACCTGACGCCTCACCACCACTCCCTATGGTAGCCGCGCACGCCGCACCACGCCACGATGTGGCGCAAATGCGCGTGAAGACCCGCACTCCCGGCGCGTGCAATTCCCATCATGCCTTCTGAGCTTGCGGCGAGTCGAACTCGGGTGTGAACTTGGTCCTCACACCCAAATCATGCGACGCGCGGTCCCTTCTTCGCTCGTGGCCGCCCTGTTTGCGGCCGGCTGCAGCGATAGCCTCCCGCTGATCGCGGCGGACGCTGAACCTGCGCCACCCGGCCCAGCGGCGATCGGACGGGGCGTGCGCGTTTTCAGCGGCACTGCCGCGACGCTTTCATCGAGCCGGTCGTGCACCGCCGCCCAAGGCGAAAAGAGCGACCGCTGGTGCGCGTTCGTCGGGCTGTCGAGCGAATTCGAGCACAACCTGTTCGTCGTGAACGTCTCGGCCGTCGTCGCCGGCGTGCCGGTCAGTTGCGATGCGCCCGATCCGAACTGCTTGCTCCTCACGAACCATGTCAGCGGGAGCACCCAGGACCTCCACCCCACGTTCTTCGGCGGTGACACCCTCGTCTATTACGACATATCCCTGACGCCGTGGGTTTGGCGGCCCGGGTGGGACGCGGGCCGTTTGCTGGCGAGCGGTGGAGACACGCACGACATGCTGCTCTGCACGCCCGCACCCGACGGCACAGCCGTCGCGTGCCTCGCCATGCCCTTCGACCGTCCGGACCTGTCGATTGTCCTCGCGGAGCTCTACGCGGGTGCGGCGGACGGCGTGAGTGAACCGCTGCTCGAGCACGTGGACACCGTGATCGCGGCCACCTCGGCCGACACCGACCAGGTGCACCGCTTCGGGTTCGGAGCCTATTTCGACGGCTACTTCGCCTGGAGCAGCCGCGAGACGGCCGAGGGCGAGGAGCTCCTCAACCTTTCGCACGTCGACGCCCCGGCGAGCGGGGCGATGGTCGCTGCCGACGTTCACAAGTGGCAACCGTCGGCGAACGGCAAGTCGTGGTCGTGGCTCCGCGCGGTGAACAGCTTCGGCGTCGGTACGCTGCAGACCGCACCCTTCCCGAGCGGCGAACCGGCAACGGATCTGCTCGACGGCGTGTTCGCTTTCGATGCCAATCGAAACGGTTCGCTGGTGGCGCTGACGCACGAAAACCACGCCGTGTCGATCCTCGATCCCGTCGGTGCACCCGGCCAGCAAGTGCTCCTCGACGACGAGGCGAGACGGCTGGTGTCGGTGAGCGATCAAGGTCACGTCGCCTATGCCAAAGGTTTCGTGAGCCGCGGCCTCGCCGACCTCGCCGTCTCGAGCCTGGACGGCAAGCACGCCTGCGTGCTCGAGGAAAGCTCCACCGTGCTCTTGAGCTCGGTCTACTTCTCGCCGGCGGGTAAGTCCGCGATCTGGGCCCGCCAGACGCCCGAAGGCTTCGATTCGTACCATTCGAGGCTCGCCGACTGCGGGACGGAAACCATAGCGACGGGCGTGGTGATGCTCGCCTGGCTGGACGCTTCTCACGCGGTTTTCATCGACGACTTCGATCAGGAGCGCACGACGGGCTCGCTTCGCGTTCAGCGGATCGGTAGAAACGACATGCTCCACCCGGACCCGCCGACACTGATCGCGGAGCATGCCGGCACCATCGCGACCCTCGGACCCGGCCTGCTTCTCTACGTGGTCCAGGCGGGAACCGAGGACGACGGCGCCTATGTGCGTGCGGTCGCGGACTAGGCGGCACGGCGTTCGGCCCGTGGTGTGACGACGAGCGACAGCCGTTCGTCGCCGCGCACCAGCTCGAGCGTCATCTCCGCGCCGTCGCCGAGCACCATCGCGCGCACGAGATCGTCGACACTCGCAACCGGCGCGCCGTTCGCCCGCAGCAGGAGATCCTTCGCTCGCAAGCCGGCCCGAGCTGCTGGCTCACCCGTCGCGACCTCGAGCACGGTGACGGCCCGGCTTTGACCGAGAGCCGCGGCGCGTGCCAGCGATAGGTCGACACCACGCGCCGCCACACCCAGGAGCGGACGCTCGATCCGACCGCGCTGCAGCAGGCGTGCGACGACCCAGCTCACCGTGTGCGCCGGGATGGCAAAACCGATACCACGCGCCCGCGGGATCACGGCCGTCGTGATACCGACGGTAACGCCCGTCGCATCGAGCAGCGGGCCACCCGAGCTGCCGGGGTTGATGGCGGCGTCGGTCTGGACGAGCCCTTCGAGCGCTCGACCGCGGGCGCCCGGCAAGGTTCGGTCGAGTGCACTGACGACGCCGAGGCTCACCGAGCGGTCGAAGCGCAACGGGTTGCCAATGGCGAGCACGAGCTGCCCGACCCGCACCCGTCGATCCTCGAGCAGCGGCAGGCTCGGAAGGCCCTGGTTGCCGATACCGAGCACCGCGAGGTCGCTCGCGGGGTCGTCGCCGACGAGCTCGGCGCGAACCCGCTCACCGGGTGCGACCTCGACCTCGAGCCGCTTCACGCCGCGCACGACGTGCGAATTCGTCGCCACGTAGCCATCTGCGGCGATCACGATGCCGCTGCCCTGACCCCAGCGATGCTCGACGGCGACCACGCTCGGCGAGGTCGTGCGCACCACACCTTCGATCGCCTCCGACAGATCTTGGAGCGCGGTCACCGGGCCTCCGGCAAGATTTCGAGCGTGCGTTCTTCGCCGGCGCGGAGCACTTCGATCGCGAGGGAGGTGCCAATCGCCTTCTCACCGAGGGCACTCATCAGGTCGTCCACGCGCGCCGTGGCACGCCCTGCGGCGCCGAGGATCACGTCGCCGAGCAACAGGCCGCCACGCTCGGCAGGGCTGCCTTCGAGCACGGAGGTGACCAGCAGGGCGCGCTCTTGCTTCCGCTTTTCGCCGACCGCCCGCGGCAACTCCACTCGCTCGAGGCCGACGCCGACGCGCGCGCGGCGCACGCGCCCATGCTGGACGATGGCGCCGACCACGTTTTCCACGGCGGACGGCGGCAGCGCCACCAGGGTGCCGCGCGAGATCCCCGCACTGTTCAGGCCGACGAGCGCGCCCGAGGCGTCGATCAGCACGCTTCCGGAGTGACCGTGCGCCGGTTGGATGTCGCTTTGCACGTAGCGGTCGACCTCTTGCCCGCCGGGGAGCCGAAACGGACCGCCGAGAGAGCTGACGATGCCGAGACGCGCGCGAAGCCCGCGCGCCGGACGCGACAACGCGACGACGAGCTCGCCGACGCGGAGCCCACCGAGGTCGGCTCGTGCCGGCACCGGGAGCGCTGCGCCCTCCACTCTCAGCACGGCGAGATCGCTCGCCGGATCGCTACCGAGGAGGGACGCGGCGCGGCGGTTGCCATCCACCTGGAGCTCGATCGCTTCGCTGCGGTCGAGCGCGTGCGCCGCCGTCACCACGAGATCACTCGACCAAGCGATACCGGTCGCCCCGTCGGGACGCCCCGAAAATACCGTTAACACGCTCTTCTCCGCCGACTGAACGGCGTCTCCGAGTGCGCTTGACCATTCGATTGCTTTGCTCATGATTCCTCCTGCTGAGGACAACGTTGTGTCCCCACGAGCGGGACTGAAACTCACCGATCGGCTCTTCCCACCTGCCCGATTGGCGGGGCTGCGGCCCCGCCAAACAACAGAACCGCGGCCCTCCCCCTTTACAGTCGGGGGTGGCGACTTACGTTGTGGGTTCGATGCTCGCCCTCGCCTTTGCCGCGGCCGTCCTGGCCGATTCGGCTCTGGTGCGGAGCGGCCTCGTCGCTCTGCTCTCCGCCACGCCGGAGCTCCGGGTGACGCAGGCGGTGTCGTCGGCAGAGGCGGCCACACTCGCGGCCGAGCCGATCGACGTCGTGGTTCACGACGTGCCCGACGATCTCCCGGTCGACGCCGCGCTCGTTCGAACGCCGCCCAACGTACCCGTTCTCGCGCTCGTCGGAGATTCGGCGCGCGCTCGAGAGCTCCTCGGCGCCGGCGCCCACGGCGTCGTGCACCGGGATGCACCGGGCGCGGAGCTCGCGGCAGCGTCCGTCGCCGTGGCGAGCGGCCTTGTCGCGCTCGATCTCGACGCCCTGCAAGCGCTGCTTGCGCGCGGTGCACCACGCGAGGTCGGGGTCCTCAGTCCGCGTGAGCGCCAGGTGCTCGACCTCGTCGCCGACGGTCTCTCGAACAAACTCATTGCCGAAAAGCTCGGCATGAGCGAGCACACCGCGAAATTTCACGTTCGCTCGTTGCTCGACAAACTCGGTGCCGACACGCGAACGGAAGCCGTGGCCCAAGCGGTGAGGCGCGGCCTGTTGGCACTCTGATTCGGGTCCGGCACCGCCCGCCGGGCGAACGGGGTAGAAACCGGCATGCCTTTCTCGGGGTTTTCGCCACGAACGATCGGCTTCCTCGAGGGCCTGTCGCAAAACGACGACCGTGCGTGGTTCGAAGCGCACGCCGAAGATTGCGAGAACGACGTGATCGGACCGGCGAAGGAGCTCGTCCTCGACCTCGGTCCGCGGCTGCGCGAACTCGATCCGAAGATCCAGGCCATCCCGCGCGTGCGCGGCTCGATCAAGGCGTTCGAGCGGCGGAACCGCTTTCCGAATCGCCGCATGCCTCGTTACAAGCCCTACCTCGACCTCTGGTTCTGGGCGGGCCAGCGACGTGCCTGGGATAACTCCGGATTCTTTCTCCGCCTCACGGCGTCGCGGTTGATCCTCGCGGCCGGGATGGTCGAGTTTCAGAAGGCGACGCTTTTGCGCTATCGCGAGCAGGTACTCGACGAGGAGCGAGGCGCGGCGCTCGCGGCGATCGTGGATGACTTGCGAGCAGCTGGCTACTTCGTCGTCGGCGAGAGCTACAAGCGAACGCCGCGCGGCGTGCCGGCCGACCACCGGCGGGCCGCGCTCGCGAAGCACGGAGGGCTGATCGTGACGCTGGACGGCGAACATCCGCGCGAGCTCACGACGCCGGCCTTCGTCGATTTCGCGTTCGCGCACTACTCGCGGATGGCCGCGCTTCATGCGTGGCTCGTCGCACTTCACCCATGATCCGCGCGCCGGATCGGATACCGACCTTCACCGTCGAATGACGGGGGCTCTCAAGGATCGAGGCAGCCTTCGAAGGCCTCTTCGCATTCCGCCTGCGACGTGAACGCATCCTCGCAGTTCGTGCCAGTACAGCTTCGGGCGTTGTAGGAAACGCATTCCGAGCCGTTCCAGAACCAGCCGATGGAGCCGGCCCCCATCCCTTGAGGGTGCGCATCCATCGCGTCGCAGTTCGGCTCGCACGTTTCGATACCGGGGCAACTGTTGCGACAATCGCCGCACGACGCCGAACAGCAGGCAACACCCATCGCACAGACCTCGCGGCCGCAGCGAGCCCGCGCGCACGTCTCGGCGAGGCAGCCCTGGCCGCTCGGTGCGCACGTCCCGCAGCTCGGGTTGCAGCAGTATTCGCCGGCGTCGCAGTACTTCCCGCCGCAGACGACCAAGGTGCTGGTCGTTCCGCCCGCGCCACCGCCCGCGGAACCTGCGGCGCCGGCGCTGCCCGCCGCTCCTGCGCCGCTTCCGCCACCACTCTGCGCGCCCGACCCTGCGCTCGTCCCGGCGTTGCCTGCCCCGCCGGCACCTGCGCCTCCGGTTTCTCCGCCCGCAACACCTGCCGTGCCCGCCGTGCCCCCAGCTCCCGAGATGGACGTGCCGGCCGCGCCGCTCGCGGCACCTGCACCCCCAGCACCCGCCGCGCCACTCATCGCCCCCGCGCCGCCGATCCCTTGGCCGGCGGCTCCGTTACCGGCCGCGCCGCTCGCCCCGTCGTCGACGGCACCCCTCGGCGCAAAGCAGCCCGCCACGATGCCAGCCAACGACGCCCCGAGCGCGAGTTGACGTGTGAAGCGAAGCCCTGACGAAGAAAGGTGTCTCATCCACATTTGGCGCCGGACCGTTGCCCGGGGCCACCGAAGAACGGCGCAGGCTGACGCTTTCGCTCCACCAAGACAAGGGTCAGCACGCGGTTTTCCCGTCCCGCATCCAGCGCGCGCGCACTCTGACCGGATTTTTTCGGTGCGCGGCGCGATGATTGCAAATCTGAGCGCTCACCACTCGATGAGCTTGACCTGCGGGTGCCCCGCGCCAACTTGGTTCGCACCGGGTTGAAGCTTGAGCGAGTCGGGGATCTCTTCCCACGAGTTGTACGCGTGGCCGTTGACGTAATAACGCGTCTGCTCTTCCACCCTAACGAGGCTCGGAGGGTTCGACGACGTCGAGACTTCGGGAGACGCCGCGAACAGCTGGTAGCTTCGTTGGGGCGGCGCCGAACCGACGAGAGACCCTTGAGGTACGAGCTCGGTCTGGCCGTCGCCGTCGACGTCGGCCGAGAGCCAGGTCACCTGAAGCGCGAGATGGTAGGTGCCGTCGCGCACCATCTCGCCGACGACTCGGTTGAAGTCCTCGATGATGCGGGCCGCGTTGGGGAGCGACCGCTGGACGGCGAAATGCAGGGTACGCGTGATGAGTGGCGTCGTGCCGATCGCCAGCCGGTCGCGCGCTTCCTGCGGATTCTGTTCGAACAGGACTTCCACCAGGAGCGCGTCGAGCAGGCAATAGTCCACCTGCTTGGCGAGCAGCACGCGCAGGTTCTCCTGTGAGCTCCCGACGCGGACGAAGACCGGTTCCTTGGCGGACTCGAGTTCCGGTCCGTAGGCGTAGCCAGTGACGATGGCGACCTTCTTGCCGCGTAGATCTGCGAACGAAGTGGCCGACACGTCGCTGCCCTTGAGCCCGACCAGGAGCAACCGGTTCTCGAGGTAGGCGTTCGAGTACAAGAGGTACTTTTCCCGATCCGCGGCTCGCCACAGCGCGGCCGAGCCGTCGAAGCGGCCTTCTTCGAGCGCTGGAGTGAGCGCACCGTCCGGAACGATCGTCGTCTGGGCCTGGTACCCGGCGCGCTCGAGGGCACGTTCGACGAGGTACGACGCGACGCGGGCTTGCCCCTCCTTGCCGGTAAACGGGATCCACGGCGTCGAGCCGAGCCGGAGCACCTTCGCGTCGCTCGGCGGAGGGTTCGTTTTCGGCGGAGCCGCGGGCGGCCCGCACCCGATGAGCAGCAAGATGAACCCGAGAAAGGCCCAAGGCCGGAGAGGATGGCGCGACACGCCGGGCGTTCTACCTCGACAGGCCCCCCCGGCCCAAACCCCGCCCGGCGCGCCGGGTTTCGACGCTACATCGTGTAGAAGGCGATGTCGTCGATCCAGAGGTCGACGGTGTGTCCGGCACCGGTGAAAAACTGAATGCCGTACAGGCCGCTGGGATCCACGGTGTAGAAGGACGGGTCACCGTCGCCGTCGCTCAGAAAGACGCTGAACGGGAGGTACACCTTGGTCCACACGGTCGTGAACTCGAGCGTGACCAGGGGATGGTGATTACAGACCGTGCAGTTCGGAGCAAGGCTCCGGGCTTCCTGCAGGATCACGTCGACGCGCGTGTCGCTGCCGGTGTCGATTCGAACCCAGAACGTGACACCCGCGTACTGGCTGGCGTCGTAGAGCAGGGCCGGATCGTCAGTGAAGGCGGCGCCGAAGCCCGCCCCCCAGACGCCGAAATTCTGCCAGGCGACGTTGGCCGCGCGAACGCTGGTCGGGTTCCCGGTGATGGCCGGCGTCACCGTCCCGGGAATGAACGGGTCGGAGGGACCGGGCGTCTGGGTCCCAGCGCTGCTGCCGTCATTGTACGAGTACCAGTAGCCAACCTGACCGCTCAGCGCGATCTGGTGGTTCCCGTCCTCGAAGTTGTCGATCAAGAACTCCGTGACGCTTCCGGAGCCCGCCGAGCCGGCGCTTCCTGCGCTTCCTGAACTTCCCGCGGTGCCTGCTGCGCCCGCGCTCCCCGCCGTGCCCGCGCCGGCACCGCCCGTCGTTTCGCCTGCCGACCCGGCCGCGTTGCCGCCCACGCCACCACTGCCCGACGCGCCCGATACCGTGCCACCCGCCCCTCCCTTTCCCCCATTGGTGCCTCCGGTACCTCCACCCGTTCCACCGCTCGCTCCCCCGCCACCCGTTACGCTCTCGCCGCCGTCACCACCGTCCGTGCCGTCACCCCCGTCGCCAACTGAGCCCCCGACGCCCGTTCCTCCCGCACCGGCACCCGCTTCGCCGAGCGTCCCGCCCGTGGGTCCCACGGCGGCGGTACCGCCCGCCCCGCCGCTGCCGCCAGCAGCTCCACTCAATAGCTCGGTGTCGTAGACGCTGCACGACGCCAGCGTGACCAGCACCGCCCCGATCCGACGGACTCGGGGTGGCAGCACGGGACGACGCTGGTGAGACAAGGTCAAGGCAACCTGGAACTTTACTCCCGTTTCCCCGGCGCCGCCCAGCCCTCGATCGGTTCTCGCGCAGATATGAGAACCAAGCGAGGAAGGTACCGGTATTCACGACGTGATTCGCCGAGGACCGCGAGCCCATGGCCCGCGGCAATTCACGCACTCGTGCTCACAATCCATGGCGCCGACGCGCGCGCAACGTGCGCAGAGCGCGCAACGTGCGCAAGAAAATCGTCCGCCGGAACCCAACCGGTATTCGAAGCGTGACGCGAACCCGAGTTGAACCACTCTGCTCGATCAGTTTTTCGTAACGCGACGACCTCGTTTTTTTTGCGTCACGCGACGACTGCCTCGAGCAGAAGGTGATTCGATTTCGTAACGCGAGAGTGCGTTTTTCCCATCTGACGACGCTCGCGTACTCGAAGGCGATTGTCGTTGTGTAACGCTTCGTCGCAATTAAATCCGCGCGCGCTTTTTCTTATTTTCGGCGGAACCTTTGCTCGACGTCCGCATCACTCTACTCGCGTCGACGACTGTGTATGTGCGACTGTACTCTTCACGAGTTCGGCGCTCACTCGACTCCGAGCAAACTTTTTCTCGCTCTTCGAAACTGCCATCGGCATGACACCGGATCACCACCGGGCGTGCCGTTGCTGATCGTTCTGACTTGACTCGCTTGGCAGGCGACCTCGCGCCCTGCCGTCCATTGCAACCGACAACCAGGAGAAGCGAATCATGAAGGCAACAACCGTGTTGACAGGCGTCGCGGCAGCCGCGGCCGCGCTCGCCCTGGGGGGCGGTGCCGACGCCCAGATGCGTGACATCAAGGAAAAAATGACGCTGCCGCAGGCCAATGCGGCCGACGGCATACGGAAGAACCTGCCTGAACAGGTCGGCGGAGGCCGCGGCAACATCAACACCATCGGCTCGTCGCTCTACATCATCAACCGCGATCCGGCGCGGTCGGTCCGCCGCGGTCGCCAGCTCTTCCAGCGAAAGTTCATGGACACGCAAGGCTTCAGCGGCCGCGATCGCTCGGGCAACATCCACACTGATCCGTCGATCGGTGCCGGCGTGGTCGACTCGTGCGCAGGCTGTCACGGCAGGCCACGCGGTTCGGCCGGCTTCGGCGGTGACGTGTTCACGCGGCCTGATAGTCGCGACGCACCCCATCTGTTCGGCCTCGGCCTGCAGGAGCAGCTCGGCGACGAGATCACGAAAAAGCTGCGCGCCATCCGCGCGAGCCTCGCGATCGGCCAAACCGCGCAGCTCACCGTTCAGATGGGCGGTGGAGCCACCATCAATTACGGCAGCATCACGCGCACGGGGGCCACGACCTTCAACACGGCGAACGTGGTCGGCGTGAACGCTGACCTTCGTGTGCGTCCATTTTTCGCCCAGGGCGGCACGATTTCGATCAGGGAATTCTTGGTCGGAGCGTTCAACGCGGAAATGGGCATTCAGGGTTTCGACCAGGATCTCCAGAATGCCGCCGTCAACAATCAGAGCGTCACCACACCGTCCGGCATGGTGCTCAGCGGCAACATCGACGACATCGAGGCGCCCCCGGTCCCCAACATCAACGAAGACGGTGACGGCGACGGCATCGCGAACGAACTACCCACGGCACTGATCGACCACGAAGAGTTCTACCTGCTCCACTACTTCAAGCCGGCGACCGCGCCCGGCTCGGATCCGGATCAGATCGCGGAGGTCAACAACGGGCGAGCACTCTTCATGGGTGCGGGCTGCGGCAGTTGTCACATCCCGGATTTGACCATCGACCGCGATCGCCGCATCGCCGACGTGGAGACCACGTTCAACGACGCTCAGGGCAATCCGTTCAACCGGCTGTTCGCGACCGCTCAGCTGTTCGGGGCGATCGTGAACGACTTCGGAACGCCCAACATTCGAACGTTCGAGAGCAATCCGGCCTACGCGGATTCCGCCGCGGTCCCGCCGCGTGCGTTCGTCGTCCGCAACATTTTCTCGGACTTCAAACGTCACAACCTGGGTCCGAACTTCTTCGAACGGTTCCACGACAACCGCACGGCCCCGCAGCAGCTGTTCATGACCGAAGCCCTCTGGGGCGTCGGCACGTCGGCTCCCTACGGGCACGATGGCCGTACTCACAGCATCGAGGAAGTGATCCTGCGCCACGGTGGCGAAGGGCAAGCGGCGCGAGATGCGTTCGCGGCCATGACGCGCGCCAACAAGAATCAGCTCGTGACGTTCCTGAACAGCCTGATCCTGTTCGGGCCCGACGACACGGCCTCGAATCTGGCGGGCGTCAACACGAACCCGCCGGATCCGGACGGCGGCGGGCCGATCGTCAACCAGGGCTTCCCGCAGGCAGGCCACGGCGCGATCGCACTCACCGTTCTGTTCAACAACCCGGCTGATCTCGAATGACGACCGGGCCGCACGGTCGCAGGAAGCGGCTGCTGTGGCTGGCGATCCCGATTCTCGGGGCGGGCATCCTTTACGGGGTGCTCGCCTCGAGGGGACCCAGCAACGACGGCGCACGGTCCAAGGCGGTGCCTGTCGCCGCTCGAGCAGCAAAGGCCGACGCCACTCGGATGAGCGAGGCGACGAGGCTCAGCGCACGACGCGGTGATACCGAAGCCATCGTCGGAGCTTACGCGGCGTGGGCCGGCGATCCCTCTTCGGTCGCGCCACGCAAACTCCTCCTGGCTACGCTGCTCAGCGAAGAGGACATCGCCAAGAAGCTGAGCTCACTGCTCGCGGCCATCGAGGCCGATCCGACGCCGCCCGAGCAGGATCCGCTCTGGGAGCACCTTGTCCAGTCGCTCGCCAAACTCTGGAAGGGGGACACCGCCACGGGAGGCATGGACTTGGTCGTCGCGGAGAGGCGTCCGCGGGCGCGGCGCGCACTGATCTCGTCGTTTGCAACACTAGCCGCGTCACCCGCGCTCCTCGAGCTGAACGGCGCTCAGCGACAAACGCTGACCGAGACCATGATCGACCTCGCCTGGCACGTGCCCGCATCTCAGCGCCCCGAAGTGACCGAAGCGTTGCGCAAGCTCGGCGGCAACGACCTCGCGGACATCTATGCCGGTCGTGGCGTCACCGGAAAGGACGGCCACGTGCTCGAGAGTGAGGTCGCCTACAAGGGCGCGCTCGCCGAAACGCAGGCCAAAATCGCGGAAGGATCGAACCCCGCCCAGTGACCGCAACGTCGACGTTCACACGGATCTCTTTCGTCGCGGGCGGCGCGCTGTCCGCAGCTTTGTCCGTCGGCGGTTGCCGCGCGGAAGCGACTCCGGCTGAAACAGTGCCGGAGACGCCGCCCGCGGTCGCGACGGTCGCGCCGTCGGGCGCGGTGTCTCGTGTTTCGCTCACGACCGACGGCGGGTCGCGGAGCGGGGCGGCTGAGCAGGCGGCCGAGACACCGTTCCCGGGCCAGGATCCGAACGTCGGCAAGTGGGTGGAAACGTCCGCCTACAAGTTCAAGGTGACCTCGGTCCGGCGCTGCACGGCGCCCACACCAAACGCAGGTCCTCCCGACCGGCCGCTCCGCGTCGGTGTCACCGTGCATGTCTTCTCGAAGTACGATCAACTCTTCGTCACCCCGCGGGATGTCGCGCTCGAACACGACGGCGTCGTGCTGGATTCGGAGCGCGACGCGAAGCCGGGGCCCGACTGCGCCCCGGCGCTTGCCCCGGTGCGAGCGAACCACGACCAAACGGTGAGCGGCGTCGTGATCTTCCAGGTGCCGGACGAGGCGTTCGTCCGCGAGGGTCGCGCGACCTTCCACCCCACTCGCTGGGGAGGCGCGCCGCGCGTCGAAATCCAGCTGCGCGAAGCCGCACTCGCACTCGGCAGCTAGGTGAGGCAGGGCACGATGGATCTAGGGTCCGCACTCACGCACGCCGTCGGCTGGCGCTGGACACCCTGCATTGCGCCGTTCCTCGGGTCCGTCGCGTTCGTGACGTTTTGCATCACCGTCGTGCCCGACGACATCGGTCCGATGAACGGACCCACACGTCCGTCGCACGAACCTGCGGACGTCGGAGCGGCCCTGGCGCCGACCATCGGCACGTCGGGGCTCGAGCCGCCAAATAAGAGCGATGCGCCCTCGCCGCGCGAGCGTCGCGGTGCCGATCCAAGGCCGCGCGTGAACGAGGCCAGTCACACGATCCAGTCGTTTTTCCGCCCCGCGGAACCGCTGCCCCTCGCGCCGCCCGATCCCGATCCGGGCGAACCAGCGGCTCCACCTCCGCCTCCAGCGCCCACGGCCACGATTTTCACGCTGCCCGAGTTGCCGCCCGTCGCGGCCCCGACGCCGGTGTCTTCGCCGCCAAGCGTCGCCGTTCCGACCGACGAGGGCGTTCCGACGGTGCCGAGCCCCGACACCGCGAGCGGCTCACCCACGCCCTAGTCGAGCTGCCGGGAGCGGGACGGAGGGGTGCTGGCCCGAAGATGCGACCGGAGGCGCATCAGGCGCATCCTCAATGCAGCCGGGCTTTGCGCGAGCTCGAGCGCGAGGTCCTTGGCGCTCTCGCCCAGCACGTAGCGGCGATAGAGTAGTTCGATGGCTCCGGCATCGAGGTGCTCGGCGAGCTGCTCGAGGTCGGTCCGTGCGGCGGTGCTGTTCTCCGGATCCGGTTCTGGATCCAGCGCTTGTGCGAGATCGTCGCCGATAGGAAGGATCTGACTTGCTCGCCGGCGCGCGCGAAGCTCGTACGCCGCTACGTTGCGAGCAACACCGCGAGACCACGCCGAGAAACCGGCGATGTCCTCGGGACTTCCGCGGGCGCTCAGGATGGTGAGACTGACGTTTTGAAGCACGTCGCTCGCGATGTCGCCGTCCCCGACCAACCTCCGCACGTAGCCACGCAACATCGGTAAGCACCGAATCAAATGTTCCGCTCGCCCAGCCGAAGTTTTGTAGCCCATGTCGAATCCCTCGCATCGCAGGCGCATGCCGACGATGCGCCCCGCCCGCGACGGAGACCTTTCAATTCGGACCCTCTGCATGCACCGTCTCCGCCGGAGGATCGGTGAGCCTCATGCAGAAGGCCTGTTACGCGATGTGTCCTCAAAGAGATCGACCCCGGCGGCCGGGAGCAGGCACAAAAAGAAACTCTCCACCAAACCGTCGACCGCTTGGAGGCTTGCGGTCAAAATCCGTCTCCTTCGGCGGAATTTTTCAGCGGCCACTCACCCGATCGACACGCCCGGTCGGTAGGATTCGGCGGCCGAACTCGGATGTTTCATATCCCCTCCTTCGCGGCGCAAATTTGGCCCGGACGCGGGGCCGGGCGCAGACTCGCCGGCATGCGACAGCGTTGCGAGGTCTGCGAAAGTTTTAGGCCCGATGCCGATCCCCGGAAGAGCGAAAAGCTCGTCGAGGTGTCGCTCGACGTGCGTTCGGTTCTGCTCTGCACCGGCCACGCTCGCATTGCGGAAAACTCGGGAGTTCAGTCTTTCGCCGGGCTCCGCGAGCTCTACGGTCGAGGGCGTCGATCCTTCGTCCCGCGCCGCAGCCCGAGCGTCGCGCGGCAAGTCGACGAGAAGCGAACGGCTCGCGGACGACGGACGACGGACGCCTAGCGAGCGAAGTATGCTCGCACGATGAGCGGCCTGGTCGACTGGCCCGCAGCGGAGCGGAACAAGCAGCCGATTCTCGACATACTCGAACGCGTCCTTCCGAAGCAGGGGCTCGTGCTCGAGATCGCATCGGCAACTGGTCAGCACGTCGCTCACTTCGCGAAAGCGCTCCCCGATCTCACCTGGCAGCCGAGCGACTACAGCGAAGAGCACCTGCAAAACCTGCGCGCGCGGCGACTCTACGTCGGCCTGCCGAACATCCTGTCGCCCATCCTTTTGGACGTGACGCGGATACCGTGGCCGGTGGAGCGTGCAGACGCCATCTTCAACGCGAACATGATCCACATCAGCCCCTGGGCGACGACCCTTGGCCTCTTCACCGGCGCGGAGCAAGTGCTGCCTCCCGGCGCGCCGCTCGTGACCTACGGACCGTACAAAGTGCACGGTGAGCACGTGTCCGAAAGCAACGTCGAGTTCGATGCGTCGATGCGGGAGCGCGACCCGAGCTTCGGTGTCCGTGACGTGGACGACATCACCACCGTGGCAGAGGCCCGCGGCTTCGCCCTCGAAGAGCAGATCGTGATGCCAGCGAACAATTTCACTCTGATTTTTCGTCGGCGCTGACGCCTGGCTCGTAGCGTCGCGCCGGTGGGGAGATATGCTGCGGACGATGCAGCAATCATATTGGCGTGAACGGTGGGACACCGGGCGCACGGGCTTTCACGAGCCGGAGCCGAACGCGCAACTCGTTGCCCACGTGGCGCGCCTTCGGGGCGGCGCGTCGAGCGCGGGGCCCAGGGTGCTCGTGCCGCTGTCCGGTAAATCCACTGATCTGGCTTTCCTTGCCGACAACGGGTTTTCGGTGACGGGCGTCGAGTTCGTGGAGCGGGCCGCCGAGGCTTTCTTCCAGGAACGCACCGTGACCCCGACGCGCGAGTCGTGGCACGGCTTTCCCAGCCTGTCCGCGAAAGGCGTCCGGATTGCCGTGGGCGACTTCTTCACGCTCACTCTCCCTCCGAACGAGCGGTTCGACGCCATCTACGACCGAGCGGCCCTGATCGCCGTGCGACCGGAGGATCGGGAGCGCTACGTGTCGACCTGCCTCGAAGCGCTGCGCCCGGGAGCTCCGATCTTGCTCGTCACCTTGTACACGGGCGACGGCGACCTCGCGGGGCCGCCCTTCAGCATCGGTGAAGCCGACGTCCGAAGACTTTTCGGCGGCCACGCCATCGACGCCGTCGACGAGAAAGACATTTCGGCGAGCGAGCCCCACCTCACACAGCGTGGCGCGGCCAGGGTGCTCGAGCAGGTGTGGTTCGTGTCAAAACGAGCATGACGCGAACCGAAATGAGAACCGCTATCGCGCGTCTCCGGAATCTTCCGTGAACAGCCGCGTTCTGCGCCGTGCGGTTACACTAGCGTGACGGCGGTGTGCTTCACTTGAAGCGCGTGAACTCCATGACGAAGACTCTCCCTCGACGCGGCTCTCTCCTCGACCACGCTCCGGCTCGCGTCACGTTTGCCCTGCTCGTCGCGGCAGCCCTCGGGTGCACCCCCGGCGCCTCGAACGAAACGAACGACGGCGCGGGCGCAACGAGCGGCGCCGCACCCGGCAGCGGCGGATCAGCGGCGGGGCCCACCGGGGGGACCGGCGGCGCGGGTGGAACCGGAGGCGCGGGCGGCAGCGTGGCCGGCGCGTCGGGAAGCGGTGTCGGGGGCGCGGGCGGCGTGGGAACCGGCGGCGCGAGCGGGGCCGGCGGGAGCGCCGGTTCGGGCGGGAGCTCCGCCGCGTTCATCAACCCGAACGGCAAGGTGACGCTCGCCAGCAACAGCTTCGGCATCCAGGGCTACTGGTACGCGTACGGCGACGGCGTCACGACCACACAGAGTGGCAATCCGTATCGCGACGGCATGTATTGCGTCACCGGCACGGCGCCCGGCGACGGCAACGCCGACCATTGGGGAGCAGGCCTCGGCCTCGATCTGAACAGCGTCGACAACGTGAAGATGCCCTTCGCGTACGACGGCGTCGTCACCGGCTTTCGCATGCGGCTCGTCGGTACGGTGCCCGCCCCGGTGCGCGTGAACTTCGTGACGAGAGAGGACAGCAGCGGCGTCGCGCCGTTCATCTTCGGCACGCTGGATGAATCGGTGGTCTATTCGATCGCGAACGCTCAAGTGCCTTTGGACTGGGGCGTCACCAATGCTGGTGAACGCGTCGGGGCCGAGCTCTACGCGCTCCAGGTCCTTGCGCCGGGTTCGGACGCGGCGGGCCCGATCGATCTGTGCATCGCCGAGTTCGAGCCCGTGTACGATCCGGACAGCGTCGACCCGCCGGTGACGGGGCCCTACGTCAACAGTGACGGCTTCATGCGCGTCGAGGACAACACCTTGGGGATCCAAGGGCCGGTGTACGCGATCGGCGACGGCGTTTCGACGACGCAGGTGGGCAATCCGTTCCGCGACGGGAAGTACTGTGTCGCGGGGACTTTCTCGGGCGCCGAGGCCGATTGGGGCGCCGGCATCGCATTCGATCTGAACCATCCACCCGGTGGCGGCGCCAAGGCCGCCTACGACCCGACCGACAAGATCGCCGGGTTCCGCATTGCCCTGAGTGGAAATTCGCCGGGACCGGTGCGCGTTCAGTTCGTTCTCGACGAGCCGCAGATGGGCAATCAGCCGCTCCTCGTCGGTCGTCTCAACACCACCACGGACTACCGCATCGACTGGGCCCAGGTGCCGACCAGCTGGGACGTCGCGGACGCGGGGCGCGAGGTCGGTACTTCGATCTACACCGTTCAGGTCTACCTGGACGGCTCGGTGGCGGGACCCTTCGACGTTTGCGTGGACGATTTCATCCCGCTCACTGCGGCCGAGCTCGACCGCGACGCGCAGCCGGCGGCGACGGGATACACGGGCGCACGAACGATCGACGAAAGCACGCTCGCCGCGGAGTACGAGCTCTGGAAGGGCCGCCACCTCCAGGATTGCGGCGACGGCACGGCGTGCGTGCCGCGCGACGAGGGGGACTGCATCTCCGAAGGCGTCGCATACGGAATGCTGCTTTCGGTCGGCAACGACGACCAGGCATCGTTCGACAAGCTCTGGGCGTATTTCGAGAAGCACAAAAACCCGAACGGCGTCATGAAGTGGCAAACGAACGCGTGCGGCACCGCCATCGCCGACGGCTCAGCAACGGACGGCGAGCTGGACGCCGCGATGGCGCTGATTCAGGCGAGCTGCCGCTGGGGCGGGACGTACGAAGCCGACGCACGAGAGCTCATCACCGCGATCAAGAACACCGAGCTCACGACCTGCACCGGCCGCACGGTGCTGAAGCCCGGCGACAACTTCGGCGGCTGCGATCGCACGAACCCTTCGTACGTTGCCCCGGGGTACTTCAAGGTGTTCGCAACGCTGATGAACGATACGAGCTGGAACACGGTTGCCGACGACGGCTATTCGCTGCTCGCAACCCTTCAAGGCGCGCAGGGCGGGCTCGTGCCGGACTGGAGCAACGGCACCGGCACTCCTGCCGCGGGTGACGAAGGCACGTACGGGCCGGACGCCTCGCGGACGCCCTGGCGCGTCGCCACCGACTACGTCTGGTTCAACGAGCCTCAGGCGGTCACGTTCTTGAACAACCTCGCGACGTACGTCGACGCCAACGGGGGCATTGCGCGCCTGTTCGAGCCGAACAGCGCGTACCGCGGCGGGCTCGCGATGAGCGCCTTGCCGGCGGCCAGCGCGAAGGCACAGGCCTACACCGACGCGTGGCTCACCACGTCGGTGGACGACCAGACTTACTTTCCCGGAACGTTGCGCCCGCTCTACATGCTACTCGCCGCGCACCGGTTCCCGAAGAGCTGCAACTAGAGCATCGTGCGCCCCCTCGCCCGATAGAACGTGATTCCAAACGCGGTCGCGCAGCCGCCCCTTGGCGCCGATATCGGATGATGTGGGAGAAGCGGCGCGAGCCCGCAAGGCCGCGGTTTCGAAGCATTAGCAGCGCTAGGATGCGGGTTTCCGTTTGGTCTATCCTGGTCCAGAGAAGGTGGCACTCGATCCGGACCCCGAGAGCGACGCGAAAGCTCGCGTCGGCCAGGTACTGAGGGACAAGTACCGGCTCGAACGTGTGCTCGGCGTCGGCGGCATGGCCGCCGTCTACGCCGCGTCGCACCGCAACGGCCGTCGCGTCGCGATCAAGATCTTGCATCGCGAGCTGAGCGTGAACGGCGAGATCCGGGAGCGCTTCCTGCGCGAGGGTCAGGCGGCGAACGCCGTCGGGCATCCGGGCGCGGTGGCCGTGCTGGACGACGACGTGAGCGAGGACGGCGCCGCGTTCCTGGTGATGGAGCTCCTCGACGGCGGGACCGCGGAGGAGTTCGCGGACAGCCGCGGCGGCAAGCTTCCGCTCTCCGCCGTTTGCTCCATCGGTGCACAGTTGCTCGAAGTGCTCGAATCCGCCCACCAGGCCGGCATCGTTCACCGCGACATCAAGCCCGCGAACCTGTTCATCACCCGGCACGGTCGCGTGAAGGTCCTCGACTTCGGCATCGCCCGGCTGCGACAGGGCACCGGCGCCCGTGCCACGCAAACCGGGCTGACTCTGGGCACGCCTGCCTTCATGGCGCCCGAACAAGCCCTCGGTCGGGTTCAGGAAGTCGACGCGAGGACCGACGTGTGGGCGATCGGGGCAACGCTGTTTTCGCTCGTGTCGGGCCGCAGCGTGCACGAAGCGCCCACCGCCCAGGAAACGCTCATCTATGCGGCGACCCAGCGCGCACCCACCGTTCAGAGCGTCGTTCCCGACGTGCCGAAGGAAATAGCCGACACGCTCGACCGCGCCCTTTCGTTCGAGCGGGAAAACCGCTGGCCGACGGCGGCCGCGATGCGCGAGGCGTGGACGGCCGCCTCCCGCGCGGTGCTCGCCGGCAAGGCCGACTCGGACACGCTTTCGCTGGCGCTCCAGGGGTTTCAACCACGGGCGTCGGACGCACCGATGTCGAGCGCGCATGACCTCGGAACCCAACTCACGGGCACGGCAGCGGTGAGCGCACCGCTCGGCCAGGCGCCCCCGCCGACGAACCCACGGCGCGTCGCTCTGTTCGCGGCAATCGGCCTCGGCGTCTTCGTCGTCATCGCCACGGTGTGGGCACTCGGCTCTCGTTCGGGCGCGGACGTGGTCACGGAGCAGAACGCCGACTCGAGCGCGGCGGCGAGCGGCGCGGCACCTCCACCGGTGGCCGTCAGCGTCACGGCTCCGCCTCCCGTAACCGTGACGCCGGCGCCGACCGTCGTGCCCGAGCCGGCACCGCGCGCGGGGGAACCGCGTCCGCGGGTGAGCCGGCCGAGTGTCCCGAAACCGGCCCGAAGCGCGGCCCCACGAGAAACCGCAACCCCCAAACCGCCGGCGCAAAACACTGACTGCACCCCGCCCTACACACTAAACTCGCAAGGCATGAAGATCTGGAAACGGGGCTGCCTGTGAAGTTTGCCCCGTTCGTCGTGGTCACGGCGTGGTCGCTCGCCGTCGCGCCGGTCGCCCTCGCCGAGCAGCCGCCCGCCACGCCGGCACCGGCGTCGGCGCCGGCACCGCCACCGGCAGACCCAGCGGCCGTCCCCGCGATCGAAGCGCCGCTCGTCACGGAGGGACCCAGCAAGGAACAGTGCATCGACGCCAATGAAGCAGCGCAGAAGCTGATCCGCGCGGGTTCGTTCGCGGAAGCGCGACCGCACGTCGACCTATGTCAATCAGCGAGCTGCCCTGAGGTCGTGAGAACCGATTGCGCGGATCTGGCGAAGGCGATGGTGCAGACGATGCCGACCATTCGCTTCGAGGCGCGCGACGCGAAGGGAGCGCTGGTCACGAACGTCAAGATCACGATGGACGGCAAGGTCGTCGCCGAACGCATCGACGCGACGCCGCTCACCGTGGATCCCGGCAAGCACTCGTTCGAATTCGAATCCCCGGGCCTGCCGCGCACCTCGAAGACGATCTCGCTCAACGCGGGCGAGCAGCGGACGGAGCAGGTGGAGATGGTCGACAAGACGGGCCAGCTCCTACGCACGGGCGGATTGGTACTCGGTGGTGTGGGTGCGCTGCTGCTCGGCTACGGTGGCTTCCTCGGCGTACGCGCCAAGATCCGTTACGACAAGGGGCTCGACCACTGCCCAACGGGCCCGAACTCCTGCGATCCCGTCGGCGTGGAGTACGGACACGATGCTCATGACGACGCCGCAACGGCGACCACGATGATGATCGTGGGCGCCGTGCTCGGGGCCGGCGGCGCCGCCCTCTACTTCTTCGTGCCGGAGGAGGGTTTTCGCGTCGCTCCGGCGGTGGGACCCGGCGCCTTCAGCCTGGAGGCGAGCACCACATGGTGAGGGGCCGCGCGTCGCTCGTCGCTCTCTCACTTTGCGGGTGCGCGAAAATCTGGGGGTTCGACGAACTCACGCCACCGCCGGCGCCGCCACCCCCGGTGAGCTGTCTCACCGTCCCACCTTGCAGCACCGGTTGCAGCGACTGCAGCTCCCGCTGCGTGGACCTGAATGCCGATCCGGCCAACTGCGGCACCTGCGGCGTTCAGTGCACGTCGGGTCGTATCTGCCAGTCGGGGGCCTGCGTCTGTCCGGTGGAGTACGTCGCCTGCGGCGGCCTGTGTGTGGACCTGCAAACGGATCCGATGAACTGCGGCGACTGCGGGATCGCCTGCGACACGGGCGGCGTTTGCAACGCGGGCGCGTGCACGTTCCCGGTCGCGCTCGTGACCGGACAGGGGACACCCGGGTCACTGGTCGTGGACGCGACGCGCATCTACTTCGACACCAGCGGCGAGATCCGCTCGGTGGCGCTCGACGGCAGTGATCTGCAGACGCTGACGGCGCCGGCAAGCACCGTTTCCCTGGCGATTGACGGGGAGAACCTCTACTACCGCGGCGCGACACTCGACAAGATCGCGCTCGCCGGCGGCACGCCGACCACGCTCGTGCCGGACACCGCGGCCGCGGGCGCGATCGCGGTGGATGCCGAGTTCGTCTACTGGGTCGCGGACGGCACCGTGAGCAAGGTGCCGATCGCCGGCGGCGGGGTGACGGTGCTCACGACGGGCAGTGTTTACGACTACGCGATCGCCGTGGATTCGACGAGCGTCTACTACGGCTATTCGTCCCAGGTCTGGCGCACGCCGCTCGAGGGCGGGAGCGTGTCGCTCGTCGGGGGCGCGCTCTCGACCGTGCAGGATCTGGTCGTCCAGGGCGACCAGGTTTACTTCGCGGGCGGAGGGATCGGCGCGCTCAACATCGACGGCAGCAGCAGCATGGTCCTCTCCACCGCTTCCACGCCTCAGCGGCTTGCCGTCGACGCCGAGCATGCGTACTTCTTCAACGGAACCTCGCTCTCGCGCGTGAGCATCGACGGGGGCGACGTGACGGTGCTCGCGATCGATCCGTACCCGAAAGACATCGCCATCGACGACGCGAGCGTCTACTGGACGAGCGGCGGCGTGGACAATCTGTCGGGTGCCGTCTTGATGATCGCGAAGTGACATTGCCCTCCGGCAGAACCGGAGTCAGCCTGTCCTGATGCGCGCGGTTTGGTGGCTCGGCGGTTTTCTTGCGCTCGCCGCCCTTTCTGGATGCGGCCGCACGTACCTGCAGGGGTGCCTCGACGAGGATGACTGCGAGCCGGTGACCCTCGACGGCGCGGGGGCGAGCGGGACCGCGACGGGTGGCGCGGGCCTAGGCGGAAGCGCCGGTCGCGCGGTGGGCGGGGGCGACCATGGCGGATCCGGCGCGGGCGGCGGAGCTGGATGCCCGAACGGCCCGTGCGTCGAAGTTCCCTGCGCCGACAACGAGTGCAACGAACCGCCCCATGTGATCTGCCTCGACGAAAGCACGGGGCGCCAGTTCGCGAATCGGGGCACTTGTGTCGAGGGAACCTGCTCGTATCCTTTCGTTGATTTTTATTGTGGCGATCCGCCGCCCCCGACGTGCTTCGACGAATCGAGCCTGCTCACCCCGTACGCACCCGGCGAGTGCTTCGAGGTGGAGGTGCCCTGCCACTACCCCAGATCCATCGTCAATTGCCCGAATGGCTGCAAGAATGACCGCTGCCTGGACACGTCGGTCGTCCAGATTTCGGCGGGCGGCCAGCACACGTGTGCGCTCAACGAGAACGGGACCCTCGCTTGCTGGGGCAGCAACTTGGTCGGTGAGCTCGGCAACGGCAGCACGTCTGATCAGATGCCGCCGACGCGGGTAGCAGGCCTCGTCGACATGGTGCAAGTGAGCGCCGGCCGCGCGCACACCTGCGCGGTCACCGGATCCGGCTTCGCCTTTTGCTGGGGATTCAACAAGTTCGGGCGGTTGGGGGACGGCACGACGAACGACAGCCTGCTCCCCGTGCAGGTCGCGAACATCACGGCCGTCGATTCAGTTGCCGCCGGCGGACAGCACTCGTGCGCGCTCCTCGAGACAGGCACCGTTACTTGTTGGGGCGCAAACTCCCAAGGCGAGCTCGGAGACGGCACGATGACCGACAGCCTGGTGCCCGTCCCCGTGCTCGGCCTCGGGAGAGTTAGGAGCATCGTCGCAACGGGCGAGGCTTCGATTTGGGGACACAACTGCGCGATCGACGACGTCGTAGTCTGCTGGGGCTACAACGGGCACGGCGAGCTCGGCTGCGGCGACTTCGATTCCCACATTTTTCCGATCCGCGTCGGTGGCATAGGGGGCGTTCACGGGCTCGCGGTGGGAGCCTTTCAGAGCTTCGCGATCACGCCATCCGGCGAGGTCATGGGCTGGGGCTACGACTGGATGACCGACATCGCTCGCGCGAGCCCTGGTCAGATCCTCGGGCTATCGGACGTGGTCGCTCTGACCGCCGGCCAAGTGCATGCGTGCGCGCTCGTGAGCACGGGGAAGGTCTTCTGCTGGGGAGACAACGATAACGGGGTGCTCGGCAACGGCACCGAAGACCAGTTCGACGCCCCGACCGAAGTGGTCGGACTTTCGGACGTCGTCGAAATCACGGCGGGGGGCTACCACAACTGTGCACGCGTGGCCTCGGGCACCGTCTACTGCTGGGGCGACAACAGCTACGGACAGCTCGGCGACACCGACGTTACGGCGAGCCCCGTGCCGGTTGCGGTAACGGGCCTGTAGCTCGGTGTTTCTGTCAGGGCGCTCGCGCGCAGCGAACACCGACGTTGTAGGGATAGCTGGTTGGCGGGAGTGAACCGCGGTAGCTCGTGCGGAGTTGCTCTGAGAACATCGTGATGCCGCCGCCGCGGTCGCTGCGCTGAACCGCGGGGGAGAGCTCGGCGCAGTCGATGCAAGGCACCGAATAGTTGGCGACGTAGTCCTGAGCCCACTCGAAGACGCTGCCGGCGAGATCGGCGTGACCCCACCGCCCGTCGCCCTTGGGCGACTTCGAGCCGACGACGGTGACCTCGCCCTCGTACGTCGCGTACGTCGGGTCGATGGTGGTGCTCTCGGGCGGGCTCGACCAAGGAAAGAAGCGTTGCTCGGCGCCGCCCGCAGCCGCGTAATTCCACTCCGCTTCGGTCGGTAGTCTTCCCTCGTCCCAGATGCAGAACGCCGCGGCTTCGAACCAGGTGATGCAGTTCATGGGCAGCGCCTCGTTCGCGCCGGGTTCGTCCGTCCACGTCGATTGACCGCAGCGGCCAATGCGGGTCTCGAGCTCGGTGAGATCGGTGACGAACGACGAGTCCAACGCCGGATCCCAGCCCGGATCGTCGGGGTTGTTCGGGTTCCGTCCGCTGCCCGCGGCGGGAAGATTGACCGGATAGTCCACCAGGAATTGACGGAACCGCCCCACGACGACCTCGTACGTGTCGAGTCGAAAGTCGCTGACCGTCGCCGGGTACGTGGCATCGTTGCTACGATCGAACGCGCCACCCGGAACGGCGATTGACGCGCAGCAGTCCGACGTTCCGTCCGGGCCACAGAGCGGCGCAACACCGTCGCAGTGAGGCCCTGGTCGCCCACCGCCTCCCGCAGCGCCTGCCGTCGCGCCGCTGCCACTCGTGCCACCGAAACCTGCGGCAGTGCCGGCGAAGCCCGCGTCGCCGCCGCTTCCCGCGTTGCCACCCGCACCACCGCCGCTCTCACCGGCTTCCGTACCTCCGTCACCTGCCGTGCTGCCTCCGCCGACGCTGCCACCTGCTCCGGCGCTCCCGGCGTCCCCGCCAGTCATTGCACCACCGGAGCCAGCGCTTCCTCCGGTGCCGCCCGACGTGCTGCCACCGGCTGCGATTCCTCCGCTAGCCCTGCCGGTGCTCCCGCCACTCGCACCGCCCATCGCGGCCACGGTCCCGGATTGGCCGCCCTGCCCGACCCCGGCGCCGCCTCCGTTTCCCGCCCCGCCGCTCTTGTTCTGCGACGTGCCACTGCACGAAAGCACGCCCCAAAGTAGGACCGACCCCGCGATCCACACGATCTGCTTCGACGCGAGCACCAAGGCCACCGGGGATCCAGTGACGTTCGCTGCTCCGCGGCGCTCAAGATAGCGCGCCGGCAGGGGAGAATGGCCCGGGCATCCGCGTAGGACCCAACGCGATAGCGCCCGGCACGGTCCAAACGGGCGGAGCTCGAGGCACGTCGTGGGTCTTGCCGTTTCTGCCAGGTGGTCCGTCGTCCTTGCGCTCGTGGCGTCGGTCGCGCGCGCGACCGAAGCGCCCGCGGAGCATGGTGCCGAAACGACGCCAAACGCTCCACCCAAGTTCGCCTCGTTCGTCCACATCGAGCCCGAGATCGACTTTCGATTCAGCGAAGGCGAGTACTTGCTCAAGCGCGGGCGCGAGACGCGCGTCAAGATGAACGCACACGATCCCGACGGGGATCGTCTGACGTTCGCGGTCGATCCCCTACCCGCCGGCGCGACCCTCGACGCCGCGAAGGGGGTCATCACCTGGCGGCCGACGCGCGCCCAGGTCGGCAAGCACCGCCTCATGCTTCACGTTTCCGACGGCAAGCTCGCCGATCGCCAGGAGGTCGTGCTCGTGGTGCGCGAGAATCGCGCGCCGATCGCCATCACGACGGGGACGCTCCTCGCGGAGGCGCGGGAACGGCCGCCGCAGCCGACCGCCACCGACTGGAACGTGTCCTGGGAAGGTATCGCGTCCGACCCCGACTCGGACGAGCTCACGATCACGGTGAGATCACTGCCACCGACCACACGGTTCCTGATCTCGAAGGGCCACGTCAGCATGAGCGTCCGGCCGACGCCCGCCGCTGTCGGTGACCACGAACTCGTCGTCGATGTTTCGGACGGCGCGGAAACGATCACCGTGCGGCGGCAGGTGAAAATCTTGCCGGAGTGGGCGGGCCACGACTACCGCGGCTGGATGCTCCCGAGCGCGGGCGCGAGTGCGTTCTTGATGCACGGCGACCGCGAGGCGCTCGTGGGCGCTGCGTTTCAGGCAACGCTGGTGGCGCGGATCGTAAATGGTCGCGATGCTTTCTCGTGCGAGACCAAACCTGAACGCTCCGATTGCCACGCGAGTCACCTTCGCATCTACGGGGAGTTCGAAGTGCTCGCCTCGACACGCGCGGACGCCCCGAGCCTCTTCACGTACGCCGCCGGCTACGCGTCGAACTTCGAGTGGAACCCGGCGCGTCGCTACCTCATCCCGCACTACGGCGCGGACGTCGGCGGGCTCTACCGGGAGGGCGTCGGACACCGCGCTCAGGTGCACCCCTACCTCGGCCTCCACCTTTGGGCGGATCGCTCATTTTGGCTGAACCTGACCCTCGGATATCGCGTGGTGCCCGCCGGTCTCGACGATCTGAGTGGCCCAACGGCTGCACTCACGCTCATGTTGAACCCTTGGTGAAAAATGCCATCCAGTAGCGAGAGATTCCGCACCAGCCGCACTGCTTGAGACCGTGGCAGGGAAAGGGACATGCGCACCCAACGCTCGTCCCTCATTCGCTTCGTTTCTTTGCTCTTCGTCTCCGTCGCTCCCGTTGCGGTCGTGAGTTGCTCTGAGCCCGCAGACCCTGCCGGTGGCGCGGGCAGCGGTGGCACGAGTGCGAGCGGTGGAACAGGTGGCAGCACCGCTGGTACGGGTGGCAGCGTCGCGGGCACCGGCGGCACGACTGGGGGCACCGCGGGTAGCGCGACCGGTGGCACGGGCGGCACCGGAGGCTCGGTCGCAGGAGCGGGCTCGGGTGGCACGAGCGGAAGCGGTGGTAGCGCCGGAGTTCCAGTGGGCGGCGCGGGCAGCGGGCCGATGGGCGGCGCTGCCGGCAGCATGGCGGGGACCGCAGGCGCCGGAGCGGGCGGATCGGCCGGCCTCAGCGCGGGCGACGGTGGCATGTCGGGCACTGCGGGTGCGGCCGGAACGGCAGGCGCCGGTGGCGCTGGATCGTCGGCCGGTGGAGCGAGTGGTGCGGCGGGCAGCGCCGGTTCTGGCGCGTTCACGCTGACGAGCCCGGACCACGCAGAAGGAGCCGAGTTCGCCGACCCCTACACCTGCACCGTAGCGGGCTTCAGCGGCAGCATCATCCCCGAACTGCACTGGACGGCCGGGCCTCCGGGAACGATGAGCTACGCGATCACGTTCATCGACGTGACCCTCGCGCATGCCATGCCGTCGCAGATCAACGGCTACCACTGGGTCATCTGGAACATCCCCGCCAACGTCTTGACGCTCCCGGAAGGCTTCAAGGACGAGGCGAGTATCGGTGCCAGCCAGAATTCAGACTTCCTCGGCCCCTGCCCGAACTTCGGCGGCGGCGGCGGCAACACCGACACCTACGAGTTCACCATCTACGCCCTTGCCGACGACAGCATCACCATCATGGGCAGCGGCACTCAGCAGGTGAAGAACGCCGAAATGCTGCTCGAGGGGGACAACCTAGCGAGCACGAAGCTCACCGGCACGTCGAACGCCTCTCCGCCCTGATACCGGGCAAGGGCGTGCGAGCGACCGCTCGCGGGCAGACGAGCGTCACCGGATCGGGTCGGACGACAGCGATTCGGCCAGCGGATCGAACACGCGCTGTGCCGTAGGCCGGGACCCCGTCGCTGCGGGCACGGCGGGCGGCTTGGCCGCTTCCTCCATGGCGGCCACGACTTCCTCGGCAATGTCGTCGAGGTCAGACGCGCGCGGCTTTGCGGCGCCTTTCGCCGATCCGCCGGGCGACGCGCCGCTGTTCGTTGCGATCGCGTTGCGGGGCGATGACCTCGGTATCCGGGGAGCTTCACCCGGCCCGGCGTAGTCGACCCATTGCACCGGGCACCCTCGCACGTCGAGGTGGACGAACGACGAGTTCGGGTAGTAGCCGACGCCCACGTCGTCGAGGAGCAGAAGGTACTGGCGCAAGATGGAGTTCGGCACGCCAGGAATGCTGAAGTCGATCGCCTCGGCACTCTTGTGTCTCGAGTCGGAGAAGTACGAGCTCGACCGATAGCCGCTCACGACGCGAATCGAGCGGCCGCCGAACGTGTCGCTCACGCGCACGAGCAGGCGGATCAGACGCTCGGCGATCGCGGGGTGCGTACCCCCGGCACCGAGCAGAGCGGAGATCTTTTGACGCGCCTCGGGCAGCACCTTGCCGTCTTCGACGACAGGACCACGAAATCGCGCCTGGTACGTGACGAGATCGAGGTGTCCGCGCCGTTTCGCCGGGCTCGCGTACTTGAGCCAGTCATCGCCACCGCCGAGCCGCGCATGCTGCGGGATCACGAGCTTCTGACCGGTGCGGATCTTTTGATCGGGGGTGAGGCCGTTGGCGGCGGCCAGGGCTTTCACCGACGTGCCGTGGCGCCAGGCGATGACACTCAGCGAGTCACCGCGCTCGATGCGATGCGTTCGCATCGAGACGCTCTTGGAATCCTGTTGTGGGATGGCACAGATGTCGCGTCGCGCGGGGATCGAGCTCGGCGCACTGGCGGTGGTGCGCGGCGGGCTCGCCTTGTGGACCGAGGTCGTCTTCGCACCCCGCGGCGCAGCGGCCGTGCTCGCTCGCTTTTCGGGCAGGGCGCCCTTCTGTTGAGGTGCGGCCCGAGCGATCGCCGACGCCGTCACCGGCGCGATCGAGCAGACAAAAAGCAGGTGCTGGACGAACCGTCGCATCGAACCACGACCCGTCGCACACCGCCGGCCCGAGCGACAAGTTTTCGGGTGCAGAGAGCGTCTCGCTTAAGGAAGCGCGGGTTCCGCCCGCGTGAGCGGGGGTCCCTCTCGCATGCTAAAATAGGGATTCCAGTGAAGCGTTGTCCTCAAATGGATCGCTGCGAGCTCTACGGGGCGTTCCTTCTGAACTCGTCGCTGAAGACCTGGCAGATCCGATACTGCGAAGGCGCATTCACGGAGTGCGAGCGCTATCGGCTGGTGTGCGGCCATCAGAACGTGCCGCCGAACCTCTTGCCGAACGGTAAGCTCTTGCCGGTGGCAAAAAAGAAAGACGAATGAACGGGGAGTTCTGGCCCTGGTGGTGGGGTGCCCTCGCCATCGGGGGCATCGCGACGGCGTACCCGCTGATCAGCGGTCGCATGCTCGGGGTTTCGTCGCTCTACGCCTCGCTCTTCGAGCGCGGGCGGCCACGAAGGGAGCCCGTCTCCGAGTTCGAGGCGGCGCTGATGGCAGCAACGGAAGCCGAGTTCGGCGCCGACGTCATGAAGGACACCACGGAGGACGCTCGGAGCAAGCTGTCACGCTGGAGGCTCGGCGCCGAGGCCGTCCGCCCGCTGTTCCTCGTCGGGATGATCGTCGGGCCCGCGCTTCTCGGTCTTGCGCTCGGTGATTTTCGGTGGTCGCTCACGCTCGGCAAGGACTTCGACGGGCGCTACGGCACGTTCGGCGCGTTGCCGATCGCCGTGCTCGTCGTGAGCGGCATCCTGATCGGATTCGGCACGCGTCTGGGCGGCGGTTGTACCAGCGGCCACGGCATCAGCGGCGTCGCCCGCGGGCAGTCCGGCAGCCTCGTGACGACGGCGGTGTTCTGGTCGACGGCGCTCGGCGCCGCGTGGATCTTCTACCTTTTCGGAGTGAGATAGCGCCGTGGGCAGCCTGATCCAGCTCCTCTTCGGCTGCCTGTTCGGAGTCGCGCTGTCACGCAGCGGCGCCGCGGATTTCGACAAGATGGTGAGCATGTTCCGATTCGAGGAGGTCCACCTCTTCGCGCTGGCGGGCGGCACCGCGGCGGTCGCGGCGCTCGGGCTCGCCGTCGTGCTTCGCTCGCCGTGGTCAGCCGGGATCCGTGCGCTCCCGCGCACCATTCATCGCGGTGGCGTGTTCGGCGGGCTCTTGTTCGGCGCCGGCTGGGGCCTTTCCGGAACCTGCCCGGGGACCGCCCTCGCGCAGCTCGGCACCGGGCACGTGGTCGCGCTGTTCACGACAGCCGGCATTCTGCTCGGCAATTGGCTGTTCGAGCGCGTGGACGTGACACGTTTCGGCATTTCGCGCGACAGCTGCAACTAGATCCGGGCGTGCAGGCAGCGGGACCCACGCGTCCTGCGCGAAAAGCGAATTGCGTGGACTTGGCAGCGCCCCAACAGGACGATGCAAGTCCTCCAACAGAAAGTGGTGAGCTCGATGGGCGACAAATCTCCAAAAGCCAAAGAGAAGGCGAAGAAGCAAGGCGACGTGGACAAGAACCAGAAGAAAGCCGCAGCAGTAGCGAAGGCCTTTCAGCAAGGGTCTGCCGGGGCCGCAAAGAAGGGGCGCTAAGGGAACTTGCCGGCACCAAGGGCGGCGGGTCGCCGCCCTTCCGGCTCATGACGGCGTGGTGCCAACCCTTGCGGCGATCAAGCCGTAGCTCTTGAGCTTTCGGTAGAGCGTCGCCGACCCGATCCGGAGCTGCTCGGCGGTGCGCGTCTGATTCCCGCCGTTCAGCTCGAGCGCTGCGAGGATGTATTCTTTCTCGATTTCCTCGAGCGGCCGAACGGCCCCCGCCGTGGCGACGGGCTTCGGGAAAGCCTGGCGAATTTCCTCGGGCAGATCCTCGAGCTCCACACGATTGCCGCGTGCCAGCGCGACCGCCCGCTCCATCGCGTTCTCGAGCTCACGCACGTTGCCGGGCCACTCGTGGCGCAGCAGCTGATCGGCGGCGCCCGGAGCAAGCCCCTCGATCTTGCGCTTCATTCGCAGCGCGGCGTCAGCGAGGAATACCCGCGCGAGCGGCAGAATGTCGTCGCGGCGCCCGCGAAGGGGTGGGACGTGAAGCTCGATGACCTTGAGCCGGTAGTAGAGGTCCTGTCGAAACGCGCCACCTAGGACTCCGTGGGCCAGATCGCGGTTCGTGGCGGCCAGCACCCGCACGTCGATATGCCGGTTCTTGTTCTCACCGACGCGCCGCACTTCGTGTTCCTGCAGCGTTCGGAGCAGCTTGACCTGCATGCCCGTCGAGACTTCACCGACCTCGTCGAGGAGCAGCGTCCCACCGTTGGCCGCCTCGAACAGGCCCGGTCGATCGTGTGTCGCTCCGGTGAATGCGCCACGTGCGTGCCCGAAGAGCTCACTCTCGAGGAGCGTCTCCGCGATGGCGCCGCAGTTGACCGCGATGAACGGGCCCGCCGCCCGCGTCGACTCGTCGTGCACGAGTCGCGCGATCCGCTCCTTGCCGCAGCCGCTCTCACCCGTGATCAGCACGGTCGAGTCAACCTTGGCCACACGACGCGCGAGATCCGTGACCTGCCGCATCGCGGAGCTCAGAGCAACGATGCCGAGCGGCTCCTCGACCTCGGGTGCGACGCGAACCAACGCTCGGCGGTGGTCCCGGAGTTTACGCTCGGCCGCTTTCAGCGTTTCGGTGACTCGCTGCAGCGACACATCCAGACATTCTTTCAGGCGGTTCGAGTCGAAGAAGTAGAGCTCTTCGGCGCGCTCGTCACCCCACTCCTCCCGCGTTCGCCCCATGAGGTGGCAAGCCGCATCGCCCTTGCCCAAGCAGCGATCCTCGAGGACGTAGATCTCTTTCCCGGAGCTCCGGCTGAGGTAGCCGCTCGTCAGTCCGGAGATGGTCCAGCACACCGCCACGTCGGAGCGACCGGAGTGCAGGAGATGCTGCTCGGCCTCGTAGGAAGCGAGGAGCATCACTCCCGCATTGGAAAGCGGTCCGTCGCTTCCGGGCTCGATGCGGAAGAGGCCCTCGAGGGTGTGGATGCGCGTACCCGCTCGACGCCAGTCGTCCTCGGTCTCCCACTTGAACTCGGACTTCATCGCATCGGCCATGCGATAGCCGTGGGCGAAGCCGAACTGGGTCAGCACGGTACGAGCAGCAGTAAGGCCGAAATTCTCGACCAGGTACTTTCGCAAGAGCCCCATCGCCACCGCGTCGATCAACAGCGCTCGTTGGCCCGCGAAGCGAATCACGCCCCCTTCCGGGTCGAGCTCCAGGAGCTCCTTGTGGTCCAGATCGGCGGCTCGCACGGCTCATCCCACTCTTTCGAATTGAAGGGGAAGGTACTTCATTTTGACTCATGCGCGACCCGCAGGGTCGCTTTCGAGCCTGGTGCGAGGTTTCGTTCACCTCTTTGCTCCGGCACGGAAGGTGCGTGCACTCGAAGGACAGTCCGGTGCCGAGGCAAGGATGGAGAGCGCGTGAACCTGTTGCCGACCCACGGGGGTAGAGCTTGATCACTGTCCGGAGAGCCAATGAGCGGCACCACGACCGGCACGGCAAACGCGATGCATGGCTCACCTTCCACGCGGGGAATGGCGCACCTCCGATCGGCCACGGCCTCGGAATCCTCGAGATCTTCAGCGAGGTGCACCTGCCGCCCGGCGCGAGCATCCCTCGCTACCCTCGTCGCGAGACCGAGATCATCACCTACGTTCGCGAAGGAACTCTGGCCTACGAGGACGCGAAAGGGCGCCCCGGCGTCCTCTGCGCCGGCGAGTTCCAGCGAATGACTCCCGGGCGCGGGGTCCGGCGGAATGAAACGAACGCATCGCGCACCGACTGGGCGCACGTTTTCCAGGTCGGATTCTACCCGTCGCAGGCCGGACCGGACGCCGGTCACGAGCAAAAGCGCTTCAGTTCCGCCGAGCGACGGGGCTTGCTCTGCACGGTCGGTTCACCGGACTCACGTCGAGGCTCGCTCCGCATCCATCAAGACGCCGTGATGCAGTCGGCCCTGCTCGACCCCGGACAACACTTGGTCCACGAGCTCACGCTGGGGAGAAGTGCCTGGTTTCACGTCGTGGACGGCAAGGTGACGGTGGGAGACTTCGTCCTCACCACCGGGGACGGCGCGGGCATCACCGCCGAGCGCGCCATTTCGATCACGGCCCAAAATCGCAGCGAAGTCTTGCTCATCGACGTCGCCGGAACCGCCGAAAGCGGGCGGCGCGTACCGACCCGATCTACTCGACCGGTTCGATCGCGATTGAGGCCTCCTGGCTCGGCCCTTCGCTGAGGTCGACCAGGGCCTGGTCACGTTGCCCGCTCCGGTAACGCTCGGTCCGGCGCTGGATCTCCGCCTTCGTGAGCGTCGGCACCGGAGCCGAATCACCGAGAGGAACCGCCGAAGGTTCGTCCGGCGCTGACCTTGGTGCCGTGATGATTTGGAGCGGCAGCGGCTGAAAAGAGTGGGAAAGGGATGGCACCTGGTCGCCCGTGGGCCCTGGGCGAAGGACCGGGTCCCAGGGCAGTCGCACGCGCGATAGCGCAGTCGTCATGGGGAAAGCCTGTGCGGACGACCAGCCAACCCCCGCCAGCAATGCGCCGACAGCGAGCAGGCTCATCAAGGTCATCGCGGAAAACCGGCGTGGACGCCGAGGCTTCGCAGCGGCAAGAAACGGCGCGAGCGAGCCCGATCGCGCGGCAAAGGGCCGGATCGCATCCGCCAGCAAGGCGACGCTCGAGTAGCGCTTCCCTGGGTCCTTCTCCAGGCAGTGGAGGACGACGGCATCGAGGCCGGAATCGACCTCCGATCGCAGGTCGCTCGGTCGCGGTGCGGGCGCCGTGAGCACCGCGGCGCAGACTTGAGGCACGCTTTCGCCGACGAACGGGCATTCGTTGGTCAAGAGCTCGTACAGGAGGATGCCAAGCGACCAAACATCGGCCCGCTGATCGACCTGCGACGAGTCCATCATCTGTTCGGGCGACATGTACGACGGCGATCCCAGGCTCCTTCCCGGATCGGTGAGTCCCCTGCGCACGCTGTCGAGCAGCCGTTTGGAGATACCGAAGTCGAGGATCTTCAGCGTGAGGCTGCCGTCAGGGCGCGTTGCGAGGAACAGATTCGCGGGCTTGATGTCACGATGGACCAGTGCGACCGCATGTGCCTCGGCCAGGCCCTCGCACGCTTGAAGGACGATATCGACGGCGTCAGCCTGACTCAGGGGCCCGCGCTCTCTGATGAACGCATCGAGCCCCATCCCGTCGAGCTGCTCCATCACCAGGTAAGGCTCGCCCGACTCGAGCTGACCCACGTCATAGACACGAGCGATGTGGTCGCCCTTCAGAGAAGCGGCAGTTCTTGCCTCATTGAGGAAGCGTAGGACCGACTCGGGGTCGTGTTTCAGCGCCGAGTGGATGAGCTTGACCGCGACAGGGGTGCCGAGGGCCACGTGCGTGGCGGCACACACCACGCCCATGCCGCCCTCACCGATGACCGATCCGATGAGGTACCGATCGCCGATGAGCTGCCCAGGGACGACGGGGAGCACCGACTCTGGAATCGGAGTTCCACGCTCGCCTGCCTCGTTGCTCACGAGCACCTGTAAGCAACAAGCGCGCCACCTGGGACGGAGCGTCACGCCATCTGCTCTTGCGCGCTGCTCGAGAGCTCCTTCGAATCGAACGAACAACTCCTTCATGTTGATGGACCCGAGAGACGGGGCGCGCCAAAGACCAGCAAAACTCCTTGCGGCATGAAAGGTGCTTAGAGACTTGCCAGTCGGGCGCAGCTCTCTTGCCCGACCGGAAAAACCACGAAGGAAGCACGGCATGAACCGGACTCAGATCGAAGGGCAATCGAGCGCGCGGACAGAGCCGCCGACGATCAGGCTCGGCGACGGCGCTGCTTCTGGTGAGGCGAGCGATGTGCCGCAGTCGGCGGACGACCTCGACGGGGCCGTCATCGGCATCGTCGGGCTCGGTGCCATCTTGTCGCGCATGGCCCAGCAAGAACCCGAACAGGATGGTGCCGAACACATGAACCCCGTGCTCGAGGAATCGGGGAATTCATGAGCATGGTGCACGTTTCGGGACTGACGTATCGCATCGTCGCGGCGGAAAACGGCACCTATGATGCCTTTCGCCTGCTCGACGACGTGCGAGTGGGCAGCTTTCGCGACGCTGGCTTCCACGTCGCCTCGCAGATCGGCACTGATGGTGCGCTGCTCCGCCGAATTGCCCAGACCGCGATGCGTGCGGCGCTGACGGGCTGGACCGCAACGGCCCGAATCACCTGACGGGGCCCGTGACGACCAACCTCGAGGATCCGGCGTCCGCGCGCTCCGAGCGCCTGTCGTTGACACGCCGGCTGGAGCTCACGTTCGAGAAGGCACCGTTTCGATCGGTGGCGCTGCCCGTCCTCCTCTGCATCGGGGTGATCGCGATCCTGTACGCGATGCGCAGCATCCTGCTTCCGCTCACGTTCGCCATCATGCTGTATTTCCTGCTGCGACCGGCAGTGACGGTGCTCGCGCGATGGCACGTACCGCGACTGATCGGGAGCACCCTGGTCCTCGGAGCCGTGCTCGCAGCGCTCGCCTTCGTCGCGCTCGAACTGGCCGCACCAGCGGCCGCCTGGGCCGAGCAGCTGCCGCGCGCTCTCCACCAGCTGGAGGAACGAAGCCGCCTGCTCGCCTACCCGCTCGACCTGGCGTCGCCTCTGCTCCAGACGGCAGCGAAAGCGGCCGAGGAAATCGGCGCGGACAGGGTCTTGCGCGTCGCGACCGTGGAGCGCGGGCAGCTGCAAGGCCTGGTGGAGGGAGCAGCGACGTTCACGACCCACCTCGTGTTGACCATGGTCCTTTCGTTCCTGTTGTTGGTGGAGGGCGATACCTTGGTCGGACGGTTGTCCCGCACCGCGGCCACCCCACCCAACTCGCAGCGAGCGGTGGTCATCCTCAACGAGGTGAGCCTGCGCATGAGCCGGTACCTTCGCACCGTCACGTTGATCAACCTCGGCCTGGGCGCGGTGCTCACCGGAGCATTGCATCTACTCGGGATGCCGAATCCTTGGCTGTGGGGCGGCATGGCCGCGCTCTTGAACTATGTTCCGTACCTCGGTCCCGCGGTTGGTCTCGGCCTCGTCGCGCTGGCATCGTTCGTGACGTTTCCAGCGACGGGCGCGGCGCTCGCACCACCACTCGCCTACCTTGCGCTGTCCACGATCGAGGGCAACGTCGTGACCCCGCTTCTGCTCGGCCGCACACTGCGTGTCAGTCCGCTGATCCTGTTCGTCTGGCTCACGGTTTGGGTTTGGCTGTGGTCCGTACCCGGCGCCGTCCTCGCCGGCCCGCTCTTGATGCTACTCAAGGTCGCTTTCGACGAAAGCCCTCGCGCTGCCGGGATTGCCTACGTGATGGGGAAATGAGCCGGGCCCTGCTTAGAGCAGGGCTGAAGGCGTGACGTCGCTCGCCAGCGCGACGGGGGGGTTGGGCATTGGCCGCGCGCTCGCAACCAGCACGGTCACGTTGTCCGAACCCCCGCCTTCGTTGGCGTGCTCGACGAGCTTGTCACAACGCGCCGGGTTCGACTCGTCCCCCGACAGGTAGGCGCTGATCTGCTCGTCGTTGACGTGCTTGGTGAGCCCGTCCGAGCACAGCAAAAGGACGTCGCCGAGCTCGAGATCGACCTTCACCATCTCGGGCTTGGGGAGCTCGGCGCTTCCACCGAGGGAGTTCCACAAGACGTGGTGCAGCTCGGATTCCGGTGCGATCGGCTGGGCCACGGTGGCCGCCATCCTTTCTGCCACGGTGTGGTCCGTGGTCAGGCACGTCAGCTTTCCGGAACGGAGCAGGTAGCAGCGAGTGTCACCCACATGCGCGACGTACAGCACGGGCCAGAGGACCAACGCCATCGTCAAGGTGGTACCCATGCGCGGGATTCCGGTCTGGACCCCAGCGGTCTTGACCGTCGAGTCGCTGATGACGAGCGCCGCCGACAGCTGATCGCGCACACCTGGCAACGGCGCCTCGTCCCGAGCCTGGGCGGCTGACGACGTCGACGTCGGCCAGGACATGACGTTGAGGAGGTAGCTCGCCACGGTATTGACGGCGACGCGGCTCGCCACGTCGCCTCCGCCCTGTCCACCCATGCCGTCGGCCACGACGAGCAAAGTTCCGGCCGAGCTCCCCGCGAACCAGCCACGTGCGGCCGCAGGGCTCGCATCGTGCACGACCATGGAGCGCTGCAAGTTGGCGATCAGGTAGGCGTCCTCATTCCCAGGTCGCTCCCGCCCGACGTTCGTTAGCCCCGCAGCATCGATCCACGCGGGCGCCTTCGAACCGGCAGCCGAACCATTCGCAACTGGCTGATTCATCGTCATCGAAAGACTCCTCTACGACGTGTGGCCGCCGCGCCCGATCACCCGCAAGAACAGCAGCAGCGCGACGGCGCCGATGAAAGCAACGAAGATCGTGCCGACGACACCGCCAAAGGGAATACCGATGTCGAACTGGCGGAAGATGAACCCGCCGAGAACCGAGCCGACGACGCCGACAGCGATGTCACCGACGAGGCCGACGCCGCCACCGACGACCGCGGACGCTAGCCAACCGGCGATGAGTCCAATCACGACCCAGATCAAGAGTGTGGAGATGGTCATCGCGCCTACGCTCCGGAGGGCGCCTGATTCGCCCCAAACCCTGGGTGCAACGCGTTCACCCGATCGCTGAGCTCGTCGCCGAGGGCGCGAGCCTTGGTGGAAGCAGCCTCGCGAAGCTCCTCGGCTTTCCCTGCGATCCTTGCGCGAGTCGAAGCGCCGCTCGCTGGTGCAAAGAGGAGGGCCCCGACGCCGCCGAGGACGATGCCGGCTCCGAGGAAGGCGAGCTTTGCCGGCCAGTCTCCGCGGCGTCGCGCAAGCCCGAAGGGGCGGAGCACGTCGTCGAAGTCGAGGGTCGACATCGCGCGCGCGACCTGGGCGCTGGCGATGGCGGCACCGATCGAGAGCAAGGCTTTGGTTTTCTGCATGGGACGTATCCTTTATCCGGGGTTCTGCTGCGCACCCTTGCAAGCAGCGGACCAGGCTCCCCGCACTGCCCCGGTACGGTTGGTGCACCAGCGCGCAGGATGCTCAACCAAGCTCCGGCAGCAGAGCCTGCCCATGATCCCGCGCTCGCCGCTCGGCACGTCGTCGAAAGTGCCGTCGATCTCGCTCGGGCCGAGGCCAAGCTCGTTCTGGTCCACGCCCGCCACTTTTTCGTCAGGGCGATCGGCGCGCTTCTGGCGCTGATGCTCGCGACCTCCGCCGCGCAAGTCACACTCCTCCTGGTCGCCTTTTCACCGGTTCTATTCGCGTCGGGCTCCCCCAGCTCGATGCTCGTCGCTTTGGTACCCTCCGTCGGTCTCACTGGCCTCGGAGCCTGCCTGGCGTTCCTGGCGTGGCGAGGCCTGGGGAGCGGAGCAACGCCGACAGCTCGAAGAACATGACGACCAACGGCGCCGATGGCGATTTGCCGGCCAACGGGGTCCCTGCCGAAGGGGACATCGCCGATGGCGAAGAGTCCGTTGCGCGGGCTGAGGCGGCCTTTTCTGCGAGCCTGAAAGACGCCTCGCAGGCTGGACAGGAGGTGGCACTGCGCGTGGCCTCCGGGGCACGTCCAGTACTGATCGCAGTGGGGCTCGTGGTTGCTGCGGCGATTGCCGTGCGGCTGTTCACGCGCTCGCGAGGTAGGCGTGGCGTTCTTGCACCATCCCCTCATGCAGCGCGGGCTCTCTCTTCGGAGATCGGGCGCGCCGTAGCGATCTCGTTCGCTTCCGTCGCAGGACGATGGCTTGCGGAGCGCTGGGTGAGCCACGGCTCCGCGACCAGTCAGGTCCGTCAAATTGAAGGAGGCGCTCCATCATGTTGACGAAGGCGCGGCGGCTGCTGCCTTGGCGCCGGCTCGGGGCCTGATCGTCAACGGCATGGAAGCTGCTTAGCGCCAAGCATCATGAACAAGTCGATTGCCTCGATAATCATCGGCGCTCCCCTTCTCTGGGGTGCGTGCGGCGCAAGTTTCCCACCCCCCACGCAGCGCATGGCGGACGCGCAAGCCGCGGAGCGGAGCGCGAGGGAGCTCGGAGCCAACAACATTCCAGCAGCTCAGCTCTCGCTGAAACTCGCCCAAGAACAAATCGCGGACGCCAAGCAGGCCATCACGGCTGGGGAAAACCAGCGCGCGGATAGTCTCCTCATCCGCGCTCGAGCCGACGCCGAACTGGCAGTCGCCCGCACTCGAGAAATGACGGCACGAGTCGACGGTCAGGAAGCCGTCGCGGACTCGAACGCTCAGGCGACGACGAATGTCGGCCAGGGAGCTGTCAAATGAATCGCCTCTATGGGACCAGCCTGCTCGTCGCCTTGACCGGCAGCATCGGCTGCGCGACCACCCTCCCCCCGCAGGACCTCGTGATGGCGCGCGGAGCCTATGACCGCGCGAGCAAGGGCCCGGCGCCGGTCCATGACCCCGCAAACCTGCACGCTGCCAAGGAGCAGCTCGACGTCGCGGAGGCGTCGTTCGTGGAGAACGGCGACACGCAGGACACCAGGGACCAAGCGTACCTCGCGATACGAAAGGCGGAGCTCTCGGAAGTCGTGGCACGCACCCGGCAGTCCAACCAGGCGAAGGACGTGGTCGTCAGCGACATGCACGCCGACCAGAAAGAGGCGGTGGCGCACACCTCCGCAGAGCTCGGGCGCACCAAGGCACAGGTCACCACTCAAGGCGCGGCGCTGGCCACACAGGGCGCGGCGCTGCAAGACGAGAAAGCGCGTCGCGAGGACGCCGAGAAACGCGCCTCAAAAGCGGCAGCGGATCTGGCGGCATTCGCCACCGTGAAGCAGGAGCCGCGCGGCATGGTCATCACCCTCTCGGGTAGCGTGCTGTTCGCTTCGGCGAAGTGGGACCTCTTGCCGGCCGCTCAGGTGAAGCTGAACGAGGTCGCCGACGCGTTGATCAAGGAAGACCCGCTCTCGAAAATGGTGGTCGAGGGCCACACCGACTCCCAAGGGTCGGTCCCCTACAACCAGGATCTCTCGCAAAAACGGGCGCAGGTCGTGCGCGACTATCTGGTGACACGCGGTATCGCGAGTGATCGGATCACCGCCCAGGGCTTCGGCCCATCGCGCTCGATCGCCGACAACAAATCGCCCGAGGGGCGCGCGAACAACCGCCGCGTCGAGATCGTGGTTCAGCCGGGGACTGGTCGATGACTCCCCTCAGATCCCGTGCGCTAGCTCCTGGAGCGGCGCTGCTGCTCTTCGGTACGCTGGCCACCGCGTGTGGAGATGGTGACGAGACCGGCGGCGCGGGCTCGTCTGGAACGGGTGGCTCGAGCGCAGGCTCGACCACCGGCGGATCCGGCGGCAAGGCCGGAAGCGGCACCGGAGGCACGTCGACCGGCGGATCCGGCGGCAAGGCCGGAAGCGGCACCGGAGGCACGTCGACCGGCGGCGATGGAGGTGCCGGCGGCGACACGATGTCTGGACCGATGCCCGTGGATCTCGGGTCCGCGGAACAATTCGTGATCATCGCCAAGAGCGCGATCTCCACCGTGCCGGCGTCGGCGATCACGGGAGACCTCGCCGTCAGCCCCGCGGCAGCCAGCTACATCACTGGATTTTCACTCACTGCCGACTCGACCAATGTCTTTGCGAGCTCGGCGCAGGTGACGGGACGAGTGTACGCCGCTGACTACGCGTCACCCACGCCGTCCGATCTGACGACGGCCGTGGGGGACATGGAGCTTGCGTTTACCGACGCTGCCGGCCGCGCCCCCGACGTGACGGAGCTCGGCGCCGGAGACATCGGCGGCAGGACCATCACCCCTGGGGTATACAAGTGGGGCACAGCCCTCTTGATCCCGACGGACGTGACCTTGTCGGGCGACGGGCGCGCCGTATGGATTTTCCAGGTGGCCCAAGACCTGACGGTGAGCAGCGCGGTGAGCGTCCTCCTCGAGGGAGGCGCAGTCCCCGAGAACGTTTTCTGGCAGGTCAGCGGCCAGGTCGAGCTGGGCACCACCGCTCACTTCGAAGGCATCGTGCTGGCCCAAACCTCGATCACGCTCGCCACCGGAGCATCGATCAACGGCCGGTTGTTCGCCCAGACTGCAGTCAGCCTGGACGAAAGCACGCTGACCGAGCCCTAGTAACTTCGAGCGGTCGAAGCGCGGTCCACGATCATTCTCGCCGACCTCGGCCGGTGAGTGCACCGGAACCGGCGCATGGTACCCTCGCGCCATGCGCCTTTCCAGTGTTCCGCAAACCGAAGGCGACCCGCTACCGACGCGCCAGAAAGCGCTCGCCGTAAATCTCGATCCGCGCCGTTACGGAACGTTCGCGGAGATCGGCGCCGGCCAGGAAGTGGTGCGTTGGTTCTTCCAGGCCGGCGGCGCCGCTGGGACGATCGCGAAGAGCATTTCGGCTTACGACATGTCGGTGAGTGACGCGATCTACGGTCGCGCCCAGCGCTACGTCGCCCGTCCGCGCCTCGAGGCGATGCTCGACTACGAGTATCAGCTCAATCTCACTCGGCTCAAGGAAGCGCGCGGTGAAACGACGGCTTTCTTCGCGTTCGCCGATACCGTTTCCGCGAAAAACTTCAAGGGGACGAACGAGTGCCACGGCTGGATGGGTGTGAAATTCCAGGCCCATCCCCGCGACGAGGCGAGCCAGATCATTTTGCACGTGCGCATGCTCGATAGCGACAATGCGGCGCAATCGGAAGCGCTCGGCATCGTCGGGGTGAACCTCGTGCACGGCGCTTTCTTCCTTCACCACGAGCCGATCAAGCTGCTCCATTCGCTGCTCGACAACCTGACTACCGACCGGATCGAAATCGACATGGTCGAGTTTTCAGGGATCGAGTTCCGCTCGGTGGACAATCGCGCCGCGAGCCTCAAGCTCGTTCAGCTCGGCCTGAGCGGCGCCGCCATGTTCGGGCCGTCGGGTGAGGTGCTTCAACCGTCCGAGGTCCTCTACAAGCGGCCGGTCCTGGTCGAGCGTGGCTCGTTTCGTCCCGTGACCCACGTGAACATGGACATGCTGCGCTGCGCGCGGGAGCAGTTCGCCGAGGAACTCGGCGACGATCGCGACAAGATCGTCGAGCTGATGGAAATCACGATGAAGAACCTGCTCGAGACCGGGAATCTCGACCATCAGGACTTTCTCGCTCGCGCCGACATGCTGGCCGCCGCCGGGAAGACGGTGCTGATCTCCGACTATTTTCAGTACTACCGACTCGTCGGCTACCTTCAGCGTTACACGAGCAAGCCGGTCGGCATCGCGCTCGGCGCCGGCAGCTTGCTCGCGTTTCTCGACGAGAAATATTACTCGACGCTCGAGTCGAGCCTGGCGGGCGGCATCCTGGAAGCGGTGGGGCGCACGTTCAAGAACGACACCAGGTTCTTCGTCTACCCATTGCGCAATTCCGAGACCGGGAAACTCACGACCGTGGAAAATCTCGAGGTCGCCATGCACCTCAGCAAACTCTACGGCTACCTGGTCGACCGCGAATGCATCGTTCCGATCCGAGGCTACAACCCCGATTACCTCCGCATTTTCTCGCGCGAGGTGGCGCAGCGAATCAAGCAGGGTGACGAGAGCTGGGAGAACGAGGTTCCGTCCGAGATCGCCGCCGTGATCAAGAAGCGCGGCTTCTTCGGCTACCGGCGCAACGAATCGGGCTAGTCGCCCCGTCTACGGCGGAGGCGCCAGCGCTGGGGTCGTCGCGGGGGCGGGGGTCGTCGCGGGGGGGGGGGTCGTTGCCGGCGCGGGCGTTGTCGCAGCCGGGGTCGTTGCCGGCGCGGGCGTTGTCGCCGGCCCACCCGTTCCTGCGGGAGTCGGTTTCGGCGCCGGCGCGCTCTTCGACTCGCCCTTCGCTTTCCCCGTAGACCAACCGCCGCCGAGCGCTTTGTACAGGCGGATCAGCGATTGCGCGTGATCGTTCGCAGCCGTCGCCTCGGAGATTTCAGCGTCGAACAGCGAGCGCTGCGAATCGAGCACTTCCAGGTAGTCGGCGACGCCGCCCTTGTAACGAAGGTCCGCGAGCTCGAGCACCTTCTTCTCGGCCGTCACCCGGTTGCCAAGCGACACGCGTTGCTGGCCCGCCGAACGGAACGCGACGAGCGCGTCTTCGACCTCGCGCAGGGCCTGAAGGAGCGTGCGCTGGTAGACGTAGAGCGCCTGGCGCTGCTGCGACTCACGCATCTCGACGCGCGACGTGTTCTTGTGGCCTTCGAAAATCGGCTGCATCAGGTTCGCGAACAGGTTCCACGCCTGGCTCGAGGGGCTCACCAGATCGGTGAGGTCGGAGCTCGCGAGCCCATAGTTCGCGGTCAGGGAAATGCGCGGGTAGAGCATCGCCCTCGCCTCGCCGATGCGCGCGGTCGCGGACCAGAGCTCCATTTCGGCCTTCCGCACGTCGGGACGGCGTTCGAGCAGCGCCGCCGGCAAACCCGCGGGCACCTCGGGCGGGATCGGTTGATCCTCGGCCGAGCGGTTGCGCACGATCGCGGCCGGGTTCCGGCCTAGCAAGAACGAAAGCTCGTTCTCGCGCTGGGCAACGAGCGACTCGTAGGCGTACACCTGAGACTCGATGCGGCTTTGCTCCGCCTCCGCCTGACGAAAGTCGACCTCGTTGGCGACGCTGCCTTCGAAGCGCGTCTTGGAGAACTCGACTTGTTCCTTGCGTGACGTGAGGGTGGTTTTCGCGATCGCGAGGCGGCGGTCGAGCGACCGGAGATCGACGTACGCGAGCGCAACGTCGGCCACGAGCGACATCGCCACCGCGCGCCGCGCTTCTTCGGTGGCCATCAACGTGGCCTTTTGCGCTTCGCTCGCGCGGCGGATGCGCCCGAAAAAATCGAGCTCCCACGAAAAACCGAGACCGATGTTGTAAAGGGCCTTGGTCGCGGTGCTGTTGTCTTGCGTGTGGGTGAGGCTCGAGTCACTCGTGTTGAGCGCGCCACCCGTCACGTTGGCCGAGATCGCGGGATAGAAATCCGCTTTGGCGATGCCGTAGGTCGCGCGTGCCTCTTCGATGCGCTCGATGGCGATCCGGAGGTCGTAGTTCTCTTTCAGCGCGACCGTGATCAGCTGGCGAAGCTGCTCGTCCTTGAACAGGTCCCACCACGGAACGTTCGCGAGCGACGCCTCTACGGGCGGCCCGCCCTGACGAAAACCATCGGGCGTCGCGACCTTCGGTCGCTCGTAGTCGGGCCCCGCCGCGCACCCGAGCGAGAAGAGAGCAACCAACGACGCTCGGATGAAGCGAGTGGCCATCAGTGCGCCCCTCCTGCCGCCGGCGCCTCCGCCAGCGGCTTCGGGGGGGCCCCACCCTTCTTTCCGCCACCGCCGAGGCCCTGCACGAAGGCGAAATTCCCAGGGATCAAGAACACGCCGAGCGCGGTCGCGACCAGCATGCCCCAGAACACGGCGGTCCCCATCACGTTCTGAGCGCCGGCGCCGGCGCCCGACGCGCGCATCAGGGGCACGACGCCGAGGATGAAGGCGAACGCCGTCATCAAGATCGGCCGGAAGCGCAGCCGAGCGGACTCGAGCGCGGCGTCCTTCGGATCCATGCCCTCGTCCTGCTTGGCTTTCGCGAACTCGACGATCAGAATCGCGTTCTTCGCGGCTAGTCCAATCAGCATGATGTTGCCGATCTGCACGTAGACGTTGTTGTCGTAGCCCGCGAGCCACACACCGAAGAACGAGCCGAGCGCGACGAGCGGCGAGCCGAGCAAGACCGCCCAGGGGAGCCGCCAGTTTTCGTACAGCGCCGCCAGCAGGAGGAACACGAAGACGATGGCCAGAACGAGCGTCGGCGCGGCGGGTGGCGCCACCTTCTCCTGATACGACATCGACGAGTACGCGAAGCTCATCTCGGCGGGCATCGTCTTCTTGAAGACGTCTTCCAGCGCGTCCAGGGCCTGGCCGGATGTGTACCCTTGCCCGGGGATACCGCTGATTTCGACCGACCGGAACAGGTTGAAGCGAGTCGTCTGCTCGGTTCCGGGTTGGCGCTTGACGTTCACGAGCGTCGAGAGCGGAACCATGTTTTGAGTCGTCTCGCTGCGAACGTAGACCTCGCCGATGTCCTCAACCTTCTGCCGGTAGTCCGCTTCCGATTGGACGTAGACGCGGAACAGGCGTCCAAAACGGTTGAAGTCGTTCACGTAGCTTCCACCGAGCGAGGCGGAGAGTGCCTGAAAGACTTCGTTCACCGGCACGCCGAGCTTGCGAGCCTTTTCCCGATCGAGCTCGACCCCGACCTGAGGGTAGTTCGGGTTGAACGACGTGAAGAGATTCGCGAGCTCGGGCCGCTGCCGGGCAGCGGTCAGGAACGTCGTCGTCTGCGCACCGAGTTGCTCCACGCTGAGCGTGCCGCTCCGGTCCTGCAGCAAGAAGTTGAAGCCGGCGGAGGCTCCGAACCCGGAAATCGTCGGGATATTGAACGGGAAGATCACCGCCTCGGGGATCTGGGTGAAGGCCCGAGCGAGCTTCTGCATGAGCGCTTTTGCATGCAGCTCTGGTTTCTTCCGCTCTTCCCACGGGTGCAAACGAACGAAGATCGTCCCGAAATTCGGCTGGTACGTGGCCGTCACCGCGCCGTAGCCACCGATGGTCTGGAACGAATCGACCCCCTCCGTCTTCTGGAGGATCTGTTCCACCTTGCCGAGCACCTCGCTGGTTCGCTCGAGTGACGCTCCAGGCGGGAGCTGGAGCGTCACGCCAACCAGACCCTGGTCCTCGTCGGGGACGAAGCCGGCGGGAAGCGAGGCGCCGAAAGCGCCGGCACCGGCGGCCACACCGGCAACGAGCACGATCGTGATGACGGCCCTTCTGACCAGCATCCCCGAGATACCCACGTAACCGCGGGTGACGGCGTCGAAACCCTTGTTGAAACCGCCGAACATCTTGCCGAGAAGGCCGGGCTTCTTGGATTTGTCGATCGGTTTGAGGAGCATCGCCGCGAGCGCCGGTGACAGCGACAGCGCGCTGAACGCCGACAAGAGCACGGAGATCGCGATCGTGAGCGCGAACTGCTGATACATGCGCCCGGTGAGGCCGGCGATGAAGGCGACCGGCATGAACACGGCGGAAAGGATCAGCGCGATGCCGATGACGGGGGCCGAGACCTCCTTCATCGCCTGGATGGTGGCTTCCTTCGGGCTCATCCCGTGCTCGATGTGATGCATCACCGCCTCGACCACGACGATCGCGTCGTCGACGACGATGCCGATGGCCAGCACGAGACCGAACATCGAGAGGGTGTTCAGCGAGAAGCCGAGCAGCGGAAAGAAAATGAACGTGCCGACCAGCGAGACCGGAACCGTGAGGAGCGGGATCAACGTCGCGCGGAAGTTCTGCAGGAAGATGAACACCACGAGGGTGACGAGAATGATCGCTTCGACGAAGGTGTGAACGATCGACTCGATCGAAGCTTCGACCGCGGGTGTCGTGTCGTAGACGATCTTGTAGTCGAGGTCGGCGGGGAACAGCTCCTTCGCCTTCTTCATCGTCTCGTAGATCGCCTTCGACGCCTCGAGCTGATTGGCGCCCGGGATCAGGTAGAGCGCCATCGCGCCGGACGCTTTGCCGTTTAGGCGGCCGAACGAGTCGTACCCTTGCGCGCCGAGTTCCGCGCGTCCGACGTCACGGATGCGGATCTGCGAGCCGTCGGCGGTCTCGCGGATGATGATGTTCTCGAATTCCTCCGGGTTCACGAGCCGGCCGGGGGCGCTCACCGTCAGCGTGAACTTCTGATCCTTGGGCGACGGCGCGGCACCGATGCGACCGGCCGGGGCCTGCAGGTTCTGCTCCTTGATCGCCTTGATCACGTCGTTCGGCGTGAGCTTGAGCTGGGCAAGGCGATCCGGCTTCAGCCAGATGCGCATGCCGTAGTCCGTCCCGCCGAACAGGTCGACCTGGGCGATGCCGGGGATGCGCAGCAGTTGATCGCGAAGATTGATGCCGCAGTAGTTGATCAGAAAGTTCGCGTCGTACGTCTCTTTGGGCGAATAGAGCCCGATCAGCATCAGGATGCTGGGGCTCATCTTCTTGACCGTGACACCCTGGGCGACCACTTCCTGCGGCAGGCGTGCTTGGGCGGCGGACACACGGTTCTGCGTCAGGACGTTCGACATGTCCTGGTCGACGCCGACCGTGAAGTTCACGTCGAGCTGCATGCGGCCGTCGCTGGTGTTCGACGACTTCATGTAGATCATGTTCTCGACGCCGTTCACCTCCTGCTCGATGGGAGTGGCGACCGATTGTTCGACGCTGATCGCCGACGCGCCGGGGTAATTCGCCGTCACGCGAATGGTCGGTGGCGCAAGGAACGGGTACTGCTCGATCGCCAGGCCCTTCAGCGTGAAGAGGCCGAGCAGCACGATGAGAATGGAGATGACGATCGCGACGATCGGACGTCGGATGAAAAAATTCGCCATGCTCAGCCCCCCGAAGCGGCCGGCGCAGGCGCCGAAGCAGCGGGGGGCGGCGTTCCGGCGTCAGCCGCGTTCATCTCCTCGAGTGGAACGAGCTCGGGCTTGACCTTGATGCCCGGTTTGACCTTCTGCAGGCCTTCCACGATGAGGCGCTCGCCGCCTTTCACGCCCGATTCGACGACCATCAGCGATGCGAAACGATCGGCTGGCTTGATCGGTCGTATTTCGACGGTGTCGTCCGCCTTGACGACCGCAACGTTGAAGATGCCCTGAAGCTCCTGAACCGAGCGCTGCGAAATCAACACCGCGCCCTTCTTCGTCGTCACCGAGGCGCGCACGCGGGCGTATTGCCCCGGGCGGACGATGTGCTCGGGATTCGGAAACGACGCCTCAACGCGAATCGTCCCCGTCTTGGCATCCACGTTGCGGTCGACGAACACGAGGGTGCCCTTGTGCCGGTGCGTCGAGCCGTCGGCGAGCAAGAGCTCGAACTCGGCGCTGCGCGCGGAGCCCGCACCCGCCGCACCCGCGTCCGCACCCGTACCCGCGGCACCGGCGGCGCCTGCCGCCGATCGACGTGCGTAAAACAGGTATTCGCGCTCCGAAATGCTGAAGCGCACGTGGATCGGGTCGATCTTGGAGATCTGCGTGAGCATCGGCTTCGACGCGCCGCCGACCAGCGTGCCGGGATGAGCCTCGGTCGTGCCGATCAAGCCGTCGTCCGGAGCGACGACGGTCGTGTAGCTGAGCTCGACCTGCGCGCGCTGGGTCGCGGCCGCTGCCGCGGCGACCGCCGACTCCTGCGCCTTCTCTTGAGCGACTGCCGTTTCGTATTCCTGGCGCGACACCGCGTTCTTCGCGACCAAGGGCTCATAGCGGGCGACGTCCTGGTGCTTCTGGACGAGGTCCGCTTTGGCCTGAGCGAGCGAGGCTTGCGCTTGCGCGAGCGAGGCACGAAACGGTCGAGCGTCGATCGTGTAGAGACGCTGCCCCTTCTTGACGAAGGACCCTTCCTTGAAGTCCATCGTCTCGAGGAAGCCCTCGACGCGCGCCGAGATCTCGATTTCGGTGTTGCCTCGCGTCTGGCCGATGGCCTCGACGAAGATCGGCACGTCGCGCACGACGGCTTCAGACACCTTGACCAAGGGCGGCGGCGGCGCCGCCTTCTGTTCCTCTTTCTTGCAAGCAACGAGCGCGAAGGCGACCAGCGCCCCAACGCTGATGAGGCGCTTCGAGTGGTGCATCGACCGAAACATCCCTGGCGCCGCGGACCATGGCGTGATCCCCGTAGCGTGTCAAATCGAGACGCGGCAGCGTGGCGAGCCGCCAGACAGGCCAAAAACGCCAAAACGCGCTACCGAATGCCGTTCGCCTTCGCGAGCAGGAAACCCACCACCCCGGTACCGAGGATCAGAACCGGCTCCGGAACCTTCTTCAGCTTCACGAGCAACACGAGCGTGACGATCGCGATCACGACCGTGGGAATATCGTAGATCGCACGGCGCCCGAGCACGAAGCCCGCGCCGGCGATGGCACCCGTGGCCGCGGCCGTCACACCGTCGACAAACGCCTTGAGACTTGGATTCTTAGCGAAGCGTCGGAAGTAGGGCGCCGGGATGATCGTGAAGAGATAGCAAGGAAGGAACGTGGCGAGCGCCGCGACGGCGGCCCCGAGAGGCCCGGCCACCAGATAGCCGATGAAGGCGACCGTGATCACGACGGGCCCCGGCGTGATCATCGCCACCGCCACCGCATCGAGAAACTGCTGCTCCGTCAGCCACGCGAGGCGGTTCACCACCCCGTGGTGCAGGAACGGAACGATCGCAAGCCCGCTACCGAAAACGAACGCGCCGGCTTCGGCGAAGTACCAGGTGATGGTCCAGAGCGTGCCCACCGACGCCGGACCGACGAGCCCCGTCAAGAGCCACACGGGCACGACCCCGAGCACCGGGGCGCCGCGGTCGATCCGTGGCGGCGCTCTGACGATCATCGTGAGCACGCCGCTCGCCAGGAAGAGCCACACGATCTCCGACTCCGTCCAGGCGGTGACGACCCCGCTTGCCGCGAAGAGCGCCCACAGGAGCCAATCCTTCGACAGCGTCAGCTTCACCAGCTTGTACGCGCTGCGGGCGATGATCGCGATCACGGCCGCGCCGATGCCGTAAAACGCGCCGCGCATCCACGGCAGGCCGCCGAACTCGATGTAGAGCGCCGAGATGGCGAGCACCATCACGAACGAGGGCAGCACGAACGCGAGGCCAACGAGCGTTGCACCGAGCACGCGACCGCGCGCCCACCCGATGTAGATGGCGAGCTGCGCCGCGAGCGGCCCCGGCGCGAGCTGCGCGAGCGCGAGGCCCTCGACGTAGTCCTGCTTCGAGATCCACCGCCGGCGCTCGACGAGATCCCGCTGCATGTAGCCGGCGAGCGCGATCGGCCCGCCGAAGCCGAACGTGCCGAGTGACAAGAAATACCGAACGAGGTCGCCGAGCGAGCTGGCTGCGAGGGGCTGCGCTTCCTCAGCCTGCCCGGCGGCGGGATCCTGATCGCTCGGCGAGGGCACGCGGCACCTTAGATCACTGAATGGTGGACGAGAACTGGCCTCGCGGGCCGCGTAGGCCCTGGATTTTCGGCGCTACCGTCGGGGCGGCGCTGATCGTCGCGGCCTGCGGCCGTTCGGACCGTCCGATGGGCGCGGATCCGTCGCGCACCGGCGGAACCGCGGGATCGGGCGCAACGAGCGGTTCGGCCGGCAAGGGCGGGACGACCGGCGGGGTCGGCGGCGGTGGTGCGGGTCAGGGCTCCGGCGGGACGAGTGGCGAGGCTGGAACCGGAGAGGGCGGCAGCGCGGGTGAGGCGACGTGCGCCGTGCTCCCCGCGGGGCTCGTGCGGCTCAGCTTGCTTCAGGTGAAGGCATCGCTCGCGGCGCTCTTCGGCTCGGACGCCGCCGATGCCATCACGCTCCCCCTAGAGCTGGAGGACGCCGAACACCAGACCGTGCCCGCGTTGATCTCGCCGCGTGAGGGGAACGCGATCGGTGAAACGCTGTTCGCGTCCCTCGACGGTATCGCCGAGGCTGCCGGGCGCTACGTGTTCGACAACCTCGACGCCGTCACCGAGTGCGGAGCGGATCCGACCGAAGACTGTGCGCGAACTTTCCTGGTCGACTTCGCGGCGCGCGCGTTCCGACGCCCCTTGAGCGACGGCGAGCGCTCCCATGTCGTCGAGCTCTACGACCTTCAGCGTGCGAGCCCGATCGGCGCAAGCGTCGCAGAAGCCATTCAGTACGGCGTGTATGCCGTGCTCGAATCGCCGCACTTCGTCTATCGCACCGAGCTCGGCGAGCTCGGCAACGCTTCCGAGCGCGTCGCGCTGACGGCGCACGAGCTCGCTGCCGAGGTCGCGTACTTTCTTACCGGCGCGCCACCCGACGCCGAACTGATCGATGCCGCGACGAGCGGCGCTCTCGACAGCGACGAGGGCCTCGCCGTCCACGTCGATCGCCTCCTCGCAAGCGATGAAAGCCGCGCACGCCTCGCGGCGACGGCATTCGCCTACTTTGGACTGCAGAACATCGAGGTGACGGTGTTAGACGGAACGATCTTCCCGGCCTGGAGTCTATCGCTCCAGAGCAGCGCCACCGTCGAGGCGCGCACCTTCTTGCAGAGGACCTGGTTCGGCGCTCCGCTCGGCACGCTCGTCACCTCGCGCACGGCCTGGATCAATCAAGAGCTCGCGACGCTCTACGGCGTCGCTTTCCCGCCGAGCGGCCAGGCCCCGGATGCGAACGGCTTCGCCGAGGTCGAGCTCGGCCCGGAGCGCGCGGGGTTGCTCACGATGGTGGGCTCGCTATCCCCGCTTTCTTACCCGCAGAGTGCCTCGCCGATTCGTCGCAGCCTGTGGGTGAACAGCATGCTGCTCTGCGGCGAAGGCCCCGTGTTTCCCGACGATGTCACCGAGCTCATCGCCGCCAAGGAGGCTGCGAGCCTGTTGCTTCAGGGTGCCACGGAGCGCGAAAAAGCAGACTACCGGGCTAACGACGCGCTCTGCGCGAGTTGCCACGCGCCGTTCGACGCATTCGGGGTTGCACTCGAATCCTTCGACGCCATCGGTGCGTACCGGACCGTGGACACGGAGGGTCGCGCGATCGATCCCTCGGTCACGCTCCCCAGGAGTTTAGGTGGGGGCTCGGCCGCGAACACAGCCGCAGTGGGCGCCGCACTCGGCGAAAGCGAGGCGTTCACCGCCTGCCTCGCCCGCACGTTCCTCGTCGACGCCTTGACCGAGTTCCGACCCGTGGAAGCGACCGGCTGCGAGGTCGAGGACGTCGTTACCGCGTTCCGCGCGAGTAGCGACCCCAGTTTTCGTGGCCTGATCCGAGCCATTGCGCTGTCTCGTGCACTGCGCGAGCGAACGAAGGTGAACGCTCCCTAGAGCACATCTCGTCATTGGCTTCGCCAATTCCGAGGCAATTCGCGGCGGCGTTTGAGGCAAAAATGCTGGGGTTGCGGAGCGCCGTGACGGAACGCTGACACGATTGTGTGCGCGTCAGTGGGCGGGCGACCCCATAGTGCGATGGTGACCCCTGATCGTCGGATTTCGACCTACGCGAGCGAGCTGAGGCCGCTCCTCTCCGCCAAAGCGTTCCTACCGGCCCGCTCACGGCTGTTCTGGCTGCCGGTACACCTGGTCGTGATCGCCGGAGGCATCCTGGCCATGTTCTTGTCGGCTCCGGGCCTCTTGATCTCGGTCGCGCTGTCGTTCGCCATCGGGGTCTCGTTCGCCGGGCTCGTGTTCCTGGGTCATGAGGTCCTGCACGGGGCGATCGTCCGGGAACGGCGCACGCGGTACCTGATCGGGTGGGTGACGTTCCTGCCGTTCGTCGTGTCTCCGCGGCTCTGGGTGGCCTGGCACAATCGCGTTCACCACGGCAACGCCAACCGTTCCGGCGTCGACCCCGACGCCTATCCGACGCTCGGCGAGTATCACTCGAACGACACCGTGCGCAGGGCCACCGACTGGTTCAGCATCGGACGGAGCCGCCTGCGCGGGCTCTCCAGCTTGCTGGTCGGCTTTTCGATTCAAGGCCTGCACATGCTGCTCGTGGCGAAGAAGCGCGGCTACCTCTCCGCACGCCAGCATCGGCTGGCTCTCCTCGAAACGGGCCTGGGCCTCGCGTTCTGGTGCAGTTTATTCATCGCCCTCGGCCCGGCGCGCTTTCTGTTCGCCTGTGCCCTGCCGCTCGCACTCGCGAACGCGATCGTGATGGCACATATCTTCACCAATCATTCGCTCAGTCCTCTCACGCAAGTGAACGACCCGCTCGCGAACTCCCTCAGCGTGACCGTGCCTTTCTGGGTCGACTGGCTGACGCTGCGCTTCGGCTTTCACGTCGAGCACCATCTGTTCCCCTGGATGAGCTCGCGGCACGCGGTCGAAGTACGGCGACTCGTCATCGCGCGCTGGCCCGAGCGCTACCAGAGCATGCCGCTTTGGCGTGCCCTGCTCCGCGTTCACCACACGCCCCGCGTCTACGAAGAACTCACCACGCTGCTCGACCCGCGCACGGGCCGCCGTGCACCGACGCTGCGAGCGCGGCCCGCCGTCTGATCTCCGCTAGAAGCTGCCGACCAGCGAGGCGCCGAGCGTCTTTCGGTGCGGGTCCAAGATCGGGACCAGGGCTGCGCGCACGGAATGCCCCCTGCGGAGCGCGGACTGGGATGCAGATTCCTTGATCTCCACCTTGCCGAAGAAGCCGTCGTCGATGATGACCGCCGTGAGGCCACCTGCAACCAGACCGAGTGCGCCGAAGACAGCCATGGGACCTAAGCAGCCCCAGTCGCTGTTCGAGTCCACCGCCGCGCAGACGGGGAGCGCTGCAAGCACGCCCACGACGGTGCCCCCGAGGGGAAAACCGAGTCGCATCCCGGCGCTCGCGAGCCCTCGCAGCGCGTGCCCGTTCGCCGCGTGAACCATAGGGGCACCGAGCGCGTAGACACCGAACGCGGCATACCCGAGTTCTTCGCGCGGCCCCTGGTCCCAGGACGCGCCGGTGATGGCGAGACCGAGTGCTATGGCGTCGGAAGCGACGAGCTGAAGGCGGTAGTCGTCGTAACGCGGCTCACGGCGCGGGGGGACGTCATCGGGTGGAACCTCGGCCGGTGAAGGAGGAGGCGCCACGGGTGAAGGCGCCGGCGGCGCAACGGGTGCCGCCGCAACCGCAAAGGGCGACGGCGCAACGGCACCCGGTGGCGGTGGGGGCGCTTCCGGTACTGGCGCGGGGCTCGGCGGTTCGGCGGCGGGCGGCGTTGCCTGTGGCGCTGGATCGACCGGGAACGCCGCCGCCGGTGGAGCTGGGGTGTTGCTCGCCGGCTCCGCCCAGGCGGGCCTCGCGAGCAACACCAGTAGCAAGTTGAATACGGCTAAGCGCACGGAAGTCGCCATGGGCTCCCTCTCCTCGAGTATGCCATCGCAACAGAGCAAGCACCGTGCCGAGCGCTTCGGCGTCCAGCGCACTCGAGCTCGAGCGGGATTCCGTCGCTGAAATTGGTGGGTTCCCGCGGGGCGGCCTGATCAGCGCGTCACACCGGCGGAGTCACGAGCGCGCTCGGGATCACCTTGCCGCCCACACCCTGAACGAAGCTCTCGTCGAGCACCGCCTGCGGGATCCCGAGAGCAGCGCCGAGCGTTCGTGCCATCGAAACGTGCGTATCGGTTCGGACCACGTCGCCACCCGCGACACCGACACCCGTCGCCGAATCGATGTCGGCCGCGCCGAGGGCTCCGTCGGACTCGCGATCCGAAACGGTCATCACGCCGCCGATCACCCCCGGGGCAACGTTCTTGCCGATCATCACCGCGACCGAGTGGTTGCCGTAGTGGTCGCGGCCTGCTCGCTGCTCGGTCTTGTCGAGACCGTTCAGATTGCGGCCGAACACGTTCAGCGTCGCGAAGGTCACGCGATCGGATAGGCCCATGCCAGCCAGCGCGGAGAGCACGGCGTTGATGCCCGCGACGCCGGTGCCCCGCGCGTTCAGATCGGTGTGATCGGCCACCTCGGCCGCGAGCGCAGCGTCGTCGTGGTTGTCGCCGCCGAACGACACGCGGAGCGTGACGACCGGCGTGACGTTGGCGGAAATGAGCGCTGCCGCCGCCAGCGCCTGGCCGTTGGTGTCGTCGCCGTCGATGGCGGTCAAGGTGGTGGCCAGGCTTTCGGCGAGCGAGCGGACCTGCTGCCCGCTCAGCGCGAACGCGTCGAGAAACTGCCCCTGGACGCCGGTCGCATCTGACTTGGCGAGCGCATTGAGCTGGTCGAGGTGCTGGTCACGGAGCGTGCGCAGCTCCAAAAGCACGTTGCCGTTGCGCCCGCCGCTGCGGCCCCCGGTGGAGCCAGTGAGCAGCTGGCGGAGCTGAGTCGGCGAGACGGACGGTAAGGAACGGCCACCGAAGCTCACGAGCTCGCTCGCGTTGCCGCGCGCACCGACTGCGACGGGTTCGGGCTGGACCGTGGCGAGGCACGCTGAAAGGTGCTTGGCGAAGGCGGAGACCAGCATCTCCCCGCTCCGGAGGGCGCCCATCATGCGCATGACCTTGGGTTGGTCACCGTGATTGTTGGCGAGGGTGACGTGATGAAAGAACGACGTGCGATTGAGCGCCGCCGGATCGAGCGTCGACCACGGCAATGCCGCCGTGTGAGCGACTCCGCCGAGCAGCACCGGCGTGGGCGCCATCGTGGGGTCCTCGGGATGGACGGCAAGAGCAGCCGCTCCGTCGTAAGTCCCGGGGCAGTTGCAGTTCATCGGGTCGCCTGCGCTCGACGTGCTGACGATGAGGTACTGCAGGTTCTCGCGGGCCTCGATCGTGCAGGCGAGACCCTGGGCCGTCGCCTTGCTGGGATTGGCGAGAAACCAGGCGGGAAGCCCGGTCGCCATCGCTTTGAGGCCGACGTAGCCGCTACCGAAGAGCCCGGTGAGGAGCGCGTTTCGTCGAGTAAGAAGGGAGTTCGTCATGGGGCCTCAGAGTCCGAACGAAAGCGTCGTGGGGGACTGGCAGGCGAGCGCGAACACCGACTGCAGAGCCTCGGTCGGTGAGTTCCCGTCGAGCGCGAGATCGTAATGTTCCTGCAGGATCGCGACCGCCGAGGCGTAGTGGGGGTCACCCGCCGTGTAGCCGATCACCATCTGCACCATGAAATCGATCGAGACGGGGACGTTCCCGCTCGTGAACGGAGCATTCTCGACGTCCACGACCTGCGTCGCGAGCGCCTCGCACATGAGCTCGCTCGCGGCACGATAAAAGAGCGTCGGCTCGGTCGAAGTCACGGGGACTTCCGAGCCGCGACTGAAGCCGTCTGACGGGAGCGAACCGGAAAGTCGCAGCATGCCGCGCTGCGCTTCGTACGGCGAATCCTGCCCGCCACCGAAGCCGTTCGTGTACGGGAGCGCCGTGTGGAGCGCGCACAGGTCCGTCTTGCCCAGTCGATTCGACAGCTGATCGCAAAGCTGATCGCGCCTCACGATGCTGACCATGGCGTTCCGCTGTTCGAACGTGAGCGTCGGCGTCGCGCCCGTCACGAGCGGCGACGAAAACAGCTCGTGGACGAGCACCCGAAAATCGAACCCCGAGTCCTGAAAGGCGACCACGACCCGGCGAAACTCGGGGTCGGACTCGCCACACGCCGCGGAGTCCGCGTAGTAGCAGAGCTTCTGGGCGAACGACGCCGCGAAGCGACTGACCACGCGGAGCGCTTCGTCCGCCACGTCGGCGCGCGTGTCGGTCACGCCCGCGAGCAACGTGCCGAAATCCTCCATCGTGACGCCTTCCTGGTTCACGTTGGCGAACGCGACGACTCCACCGGGCACCTCCGGCCGCGGGTTGCTGCCACCGCCGCTGAAGCGGTTCCTGGTCGGAAAATCGTTGCGATCGTTGAAGTCGAAGTAGCTCGCCCAAAACTGGCGCATCGGGTCGAGGATCTTGTGACAGCCGTAGCACTCGGGGTTCGAGTCCGGTGAATGCTCGGGATCGAGGCCCACCGTGTTCACCGGCGATATTTCGGTCTCCGCCGTCAGCGCCTGCCCGAGCGCGACGAGCAGCGCCTGATTCGCCGTCACCCGGTGCTGGTTGCTGTCGTTGGTGTTCCAGAGCGCGAGGTACGCGGGCGTCGTCGCGAAGCCGACGCGCGGCATCGCGAGGCCAAGCGCGTTGGCCGCGCGAAGTGTCGGCAGATCGTACATCTCGATGCGCGGCGTGGTCGTCAGATCGGTGATCGTGACCGGGCGCCAATCGCTCAAATCCTGCGCCGTGTAGTAGGGGAGCGAGCCGTGATCGTCGCACTGGACGTCAGCGTCGAACGGCGCTTCGGGCGTGTTGCCGAACAGGCGCTGGAACAGGATCGAGTAGTTCTGCATCGGCTTCAGATCGAGCACGCAAGCGGGGTCGATGTCGCCGTAGGACTGGATGACGGGTGGAGCGTCGTCGAACACGAGGTAGCGGGCATTGGCTGAGTCGAGCGTCTCCTCGAGGGGAATAACGACACCGGGCGTCGCCGGATCCTGACTGCCGTCGGCGCGAGTGAGGTCCAGCGACCAGGTGAAGGGCACCACGTCGTCGTTGTTGCCGAAGCGCCGCTCGTTCGGATTCTCGATCTGGAGGTAGAGGCTCATCAGTGCGGTCGTCATCATGTGCTCGCGCGTCGTGAGCACGTCGGTGAACGGGCGACCCGCTTCGACGATGGCGAGCGCCGTCCGCGCGAAGCTCTCCTCCAGGTTCTGAACGAGCTTCGGGAACGCGTCGTCGGCGTACGCGCCGCGGCCGCCGAGATCGAAGCCACCGTTCTCGAGGAGCTGCAGCTTGAAGTCCTCGGTCGGGACGAATCCCTTTTGCTGAAACGCGTTGGCGAAGAAGACGAGCAGCTTGCTGCGAAAGAAGTCGTAGGTCGCTGCGTTGTCCAGGCTCGTCCAGCCCTCGATCAGGCCCCTCAGCGCGGCCCGAGGGTCCGGCGCCGTTTCGACGGTGAGGGCCTCCTCCTCGGTCGGTGCGAGGCCGGTGAGCAATCCCTTCACCTTGCGGAGGTAGGCGCGGATCTGGACCGCCTCGTGAGGCAGGACGGGCTGGCCCGTCGGGTTCTCCGTCGTCATTCCGGCGGTGCCCGCTTCCGGCACCGCTCCCGATCCGCCGGAGCCACCGACGCCACCTGTTCCCGGCGTTACGCTACCGGTACCGCCGGTGGCCGGCGGAACACTGGCGCCACCGGTCGCGCCCGTGGCCCCCGAGCCGACGGCCGGCGGCGGGCCCGAGGGTCCGTCGGGCATCTCGATCGTCCCGGTGCAGCCCGCCAGAAAGATGGCGGTCGCAACCCTGGCGGCGGATCGTAGGAGATTCATCGGCATTGGCCCTCGCAGCTGGGGGCGCTCGCACCGAACCGAGCGCACACGGTCGACCGGTCGAACGGTGGTGCCGCTTCGGACGCGTCCGGAGGCAATAAACGATAGGGTTTCGCTTAGCCGAGAAACTTCGGTTGCTGACACAGGAGATGGCCCCTAACCGCTCGTGTATCATCCGCTCGCTTTCCGGGCGGGACCGGGTGGCAGGGGCAGCGCCAATGAAACAACGACTCGAGCGAGGTGGCGTGGTCGGCCCGGCGCGCGCCGGTGGCGCAGGGCGCCTCCTCGCCATCCTCTTGCTCTTGTCGGGGTGCGGGCAGGTCGTGGCGATCAAGGTTGCGCGTCACGATCCGAATCCGAGCGGGTACTACGTGTGCGAGCCCGCGGAAGACGGCAAGACGTTCAACTGCAAGAGCGACCGCGCGTTCCATGTGTACGACAGCGAGCTGGCAGCCGGCGAACCCTGCGAGTACGGCATCGCCAACCTTCACGTGGAGACGAACTGGCGCGGGAAAGTGACGCGCATCCAGTTCTCGTGCGCGGTGGCACCCGTCGGGGAATTCCCGAAGGAGTGAGACTCCGATGCCACCTAGCCACCCCGCGCTCAAGATCCACAAGAACGCGCACTGGCGCGACGTGCACCACGCCAACGACGCCGTCAGGTGCACGCGCTACGAACTGACGCCCCGGACGGGAACGACCAACGAGCAGCTCTTGGACGTGGGCGGCGCGCTCGGGGCCGTGCTCGAATTCGCCATCGACGAGGGCGAACCGCTTCGTACCGGCGGCGGACGCTGGTCCCTGTCGTCGATTGGCCGCCCGAAGAGCGCGCTGCTCGACCTCGGTAACCATCGACGGATCAGTGCAGTCCCCACCACGTGGCTCACGCCGGAGTCTCAGGCGTCCTCCGCCAGCGCGGAGGTGACCCCGATGCTGATCGCGGCGGGAATGACCGTGAACGTGGTCCATCGCGAGCTCGCCAAGAAGAAGCTGGCCCTGAAGACGTCAGGCGCCAGCGACGGGCAGACTTTTGCGGGCGCCATCGCCACCGGCACGCACGGCGCCGATCTCAACGTCGGCGCGCTCCACGATACCGTGCTCGCCGTTCATCTCGTCGTCGGCCCCGATCGCTCTTTCTTGCTCCAGGCGTCGACCGGCGGCCTGACCGAAAAAGCCGCGGAAACCCTCGGACGCTGGTTTGGCATCCCCTGCGAGCTCGTGAGCGACGATCAGTTGATCCGCGCAGCGCGCGTGCACCTCGGCTCACTCGGTGTCGTGCTGCACGTGATCGTGGAAACGGTACCGCTCTATTACCTGGAGCGCCGGGTGACGCCCCATCAAGACGGCGATCTTCGCTGGCGTCCGGTGCTGTCGCACCGTCGGCCGAATGCCGCCGACGCAGGCCACCCGGCGAGCCCCGATTTCCTGTCCCTGATCCTGCACCCGTACCTCCCGCACCCGGAGAACGAGCCGCGCGCCTGGCTCAATACGATGAGAAAGCTCCCGTTCACCGGACAAACGGGCGTGATCACGAAGCCGAGCGATGTGAGCCTCAAGTCCGACCTCGCGGATTTCCTGCCGGGCATCGTCCACCTCTTCGAGCACGACCTCGAGCTTCCGCGAAACCCGATCCTGCGCGCGATCACCTCCTCACAGCTCCGCTCGATCTACGGCACGACGGTGTCGACCAAGCGCGCACTCCCCGGAGCGATGTTCGGGCCTCCGGACTTTTTGGGCATCGACTTCGACCCGCTGCGGGGGGCGAGTGCGGAGTACGTTTTCAACGCGACGCAGGCGCTGGTCGGCGTCGAAACCATTCTCCAGACGTTGGCCACGCAGGCGAGCGCCGGGAATCAGTACCTCGGCGGCATCGGCATTCGCTTCGTCAAGGGGTCCAACGCGTGGCTCGCCCTGAACGCCAAGCAGACGACCTGCTTCGTCGAACTGCAGAGCCTCTACACGGACGAGCTCCCCGCCATCCATTCCGCGGTCGCCAGCGCTCTGACGAAGGCATCGGTTCCATACGCCGGTCACTGGGGTCAGTGGGCCCTCAACACGCCCGCCGTGCTTCGCAGCTACTGGGGTGAGAGAGCGATCACCCAGTGGAAGAAAGCTAGAGCCACACTGCTCCCGACGGCCAAATTGAGAAAAATATTTGCGAGCCCGATCCTCGCCGCAGCGGGCCTCGGCTAGACGCGGGCGGTCGGCGTTGCACGGTCATCCCTTGGGAGGTAGGGTGACGTTCCTCGAATCGCTTCGCGAAGGACGGAATTGGAAATGACGAAGACTGGCGCTTACGGTGTGATGATGAGGGGTGTCTGCGTGGCGGCGCTCGCTCTCGGGACCACGGCCTGTGGGGACAGCGAGGGCGACGAGGCACCGCCGCCCACGGCCTGGCAGGGTAAGACATACAGTCTCGCGATTCCGATCGGCGCCTGGTTTGAGCCGGACCCGGCCATTGGCCGTGAGTTCGGGCCGTATGTGCCGGATTTCCTGCTGCGCATCGACCAATCCGCCGGGACGAGCCACTCGGCAACGCTCGCAGCCGCCCAAGACGGCGCCCAGAATCTCTGTAATCCGACCGGGAAGATCAGCGGCACGGGAACGTACCCGAGCGCCACGTTCAAGGCAGCGACGTTCCCCCTGCACATCCACAATCCAGTCGACGAGGATGATCCCGCCGACGACGTCATGATCACCATGACGGTCGACAACCTGACCTTCGAGAACGTGCTGCCGAACGGCGCCACGCCGGCCACCGAGGGCACCTTCAAGGCAACGCTCCGCGCGCGCGAGGTGTACCCGTTGATCACCGGTTTGATCGTCCAGACACCCGACGCCTTCTGCGAGGCCCTGAGTTCGTCCTACGATGTCCCCTGTGAGCCCTGCCCGACGGACGGCGAACCGTACTGCCTCACCCTGGAGGCGATCCTCCTCGGCGCCGTCGAATCGGCGACCGCGATCACGCCGGTGACGCTCGACGGGCGTGACCCGTCCTGCGCCGACATGATCCCGCCGGAATAGC